>ERZ1023666.4-NODE-4-length-144575-cov-37.447246_pt1 | contig 144575 bp, 98 predicted proteins | sample MGYA00380341_ERZ1023666 | MGnify/ENA primary metagenome ERZ1023666 (study PRJEB33179, sample SAMN07448983) | human gut metagenome | biome: Human-gut; feature: Human associated habitat; material: Faeces | host: Homo sapiens | place: India: Bhopal | collected...
ATACGAGATACACGACAACTTTCTGCGTTTCTGGTTCCGTTTCATCTATCCATATCAATCCTTGATAGAACGAAACTTGTTTTCGCTTTTGCGAAGCAATATCACCAGCAACTACGAAGGTTTCACAGGCAGGACATTGGAACGTTACTTCCAAGACAAGGTGATGGAAACAGAACAATTTACCCAAGTGGGAAACTGGTGGGACAGAAAGGGACAGAACGAGATCGATCTCATCGCCATCAATGAATTTGAACACTCAGGCATCGTTGCGGAAATCAAGCGAAATCCGCACAAGATTAGCATGACAAAACTACAAGAGAAGATAGAAGTATTACCGAAGAAAGACTTCGGAGAATATAAACTTCAGGCTATGGCATTCTCGTTGGAGGATATGTAAAAAGGCAAAAGCCGAGAAGCTCGTGATGAGTTTCTCGGCTTTTGCTTTATAATTTCAAGAGTTTGGCAAATTCCCAAACCACGATACCTGCCGTCACACTGACATTGAGCGAATGCTTGGTACCAAACTGTGGTATCTCCAAGCAACCATCGCTCATATCCACGATGTTCTGCTTTACGCCCTTCACCTCATTGCCGAAAATCACGGCATAGCCCGAAGGGAGTGAAGAATTCTCTTGTTCACCAGATTCTAACGATGTTTGAATGAGCTTCGAATGGGCTTCGGAAAGATTCTGAAGCTTGGTAGAACCTTCCACCTGCTCGATACTATACACGAAGTAGCCTTTCTCCTTCAACTTCTCCACAGCCTCCTCGGTTGTCTTGAAGTATTCCCAATCCACACTGTCCTCTCCTCCAAGGGCGGTCTTGTGGATTTCTGCATTAGGAGGAGTAGCGGTAATACCACACAGATATACAGCCTCTACACGGAAAGCATCGCAAGAGCGGAAAACACTTCCTACATTATATAATGAACGCACATCATCCAAGACTACTATCAGGGGAAGCTTCTCTGCCTCCTTGAATTCCTCCAGCGTGAGGCGGTTCATCTCTATCGTTCTTAATTTACGCATTTCCCTCAGCCTCCTTGGTCTTGTAAGCCAAAGCGTACATACGAATCTGCTTGATCATCGCCAAGAGACCATTGCTGCGGGTTGGACTCAGATGATCCTTCAAACCTATCTTCTCTACGAAATAAAGATCAGCATCCATAATCTCGGTAGGAGTATGACCGCTCAATACGCGAATCAGAAGAGCGATGATACCCTTCACGATAAGAGCATCACTATCAGCAGTAAACACGAGCTTGCCATCCTCATAATCGCATTGCAACCATACACGGCTCTGACAGCCATCGATGAGATTCTGTTCGTTCTTATATTTCTCATCAAGAGGCTCCAACTCGTTACCCAAGTCGATGAGCATCTGATACTTATCCATCCAATCGGTGAAGTCCTGGAATTCCTCTACTACTTCATCCTGCAAATCATTGATTGTAGCCATTATTTTATTTCCTTTATTTCGTTTACGGTAATTAATTTATAGAGTTTATCATTCGGACGAACCTTATCTGGCACAGGGATAGATACTCTCCAGCCCTGCTTGGCTGTCTCTACAGGTTTCAGATCATAACGAATCTCGTCGGCTTTGAGATACATCACACCTGTAGTATTTCCTGTAATCAGAAGTTTATCGCCCTGATTGAAGGTAGTAGCTTCCACAGCAACCTCAGCCACACCGAGCTTGGAGAAGTACTTCATCACCTTACCTACGAGTACCTTCTTCTCTGTTGCTACCGAACCATAGTGCTTGTTCCATTCGCCGAGTGTCTGACCCTGGTAATAACCATCCCAGAAACCACGATTGAAGACAGTTGCCAATCTTTCGTCCCATGCATCCTTCTTTTCCTCAGTAAAAGTACCTTCCAATACAGAAGCTATCGCCTCCTTATAGCACTTTACTACAGTATAAACGTATTCAGGACCACGGGCACGACCTTCTATCTTGAAGACACGCACACCGGCATCCATCATACGGTCGATGAAGCGGATAGTCTTCAGGTCCTTAGGACTCATCACATACTTATTGTCGATTTCCAGCTGATTGCCCGTCTCGTTGTCTGTCACCGTATAACTGCGACGGCAAATCTGCACGCACTCACCACGGTTGGCAGAGCGATTGGCATTGGCTAGACTCATATAGCACTTGCCGGAAACAGCCATGCAGAGCGCACCATGGCAGAACATCTCGATGCGAATCTGCTTGCCCATCGGACCACAGATGTTCTGGCGCATGATTTCCTCGTGGATATGCTTCACCTGGTCCATGTTCAACTCACGTGCCAAGACAGAAACATCCGCAAAGCGAGCATAAAACTTCAGAGCCTCGGTATTGGAGATGTTCAACTGAGTGGAGAGATGCACTTCCTCTCCCACCTCATTGCAATAGCTCATCACAGCCACATCACTGGCGATGACTGCCGAGATGCCAGCCTCCTTGGCTGCATCGATGATTTCCTTCATCGTGGCAATGTCGTCGTCATAGATGACGGTATTGACAGTGAGATAGGTCTTGATGCCATGCTCATTGCAAGTAGCAGCAATCTCACGCAAGTCGTCGATGGTGAAATGATTGGCAGAGTGAGAACGCATGTTCAACTTGCCGATGCCGAAATAGACAGAGTCTGCTCCAGCCTGGATGGCAGCCGCCAAAGACTCACGTGAGCCCACTGGTGCCATCACCTCAAATTCTTTTATATTATCATTCATGAATGTCGTATATTTCTTTTGTGGGTGCAAAGTTACTGCAAATCGAAGACAATACAAAATAAATTACTATTTATTTTTCATGTTACATACTACGTAACTTATTAAAAGTTACTGCTTTTTCCTCCCTAGGATGTCGAGAACCAAGAAAAAGTTGTACCTTTGCACCGAAATACATTCATCTATCAACTTATACATTATTATATATATATGAACAGAAAAATAGGAATCATAGCCCTCGCCATACTGGCATTTACCAGTTGTGGATATAAACGTGTCGCTTCATCTCATCAACAAGCAGAAGACGCCCAATCGTTTCTTCCCTCTCATGTCCAACTGATTTCCACCACTCCCATCAAGGATCAAGGGAGCAGCAGTCTCTGTTGGGCTTACGGCATGCTCGCCACCATCGAGAGTGAGCACATCATGAAAGGAGACTCCATCCATCTCTCCATCGCCTATATTGCCCGAATGATGCTGCACGAGAAAGCCTTGGAGTACTATTTCTCCAAGGGAAGCAATCCCATCAGCATGAGGGGCATGAGTTCTATGCTGATACATTATATCAATAAGTATGGAGCCGAACCATACGATAGCTACGAAGACCCCAAGGAGGTGAACTATACCGTATTGTGCCGAAAAGTGGAACAAGTATGCCGAGGAGCCATCGCCAGGAGAGTGGGCATCGAGAAGTTGAGAGATAAGTTGGACGAACTCTTTGATGCAGAGATAGGCTATCTCCCTGCCAAGCAGATACACATGTTGGGAGCAGAATACACGCCATTGGAGTTTGCCCATAGCGTATGCTATCCAGAGGAATACGTATCGCTCACCAGCTTTATCCACCATCCTTTCAGAGAGTATTTCTCGCTGGAAGTTCCCGACAACCAACTGCACGACGAATTCCTCAATCTGCCACTCAACGAGTTGATGCTCCATATCCAAAAAGCGATAGAGAAAGGACATCCCGTCTGTTGGGAAGGCGACATCAGCGAAAAAGGATTCCAGCATCCTAAGAATAACTATGTGGACATCCAGCCTACCGAGCATCCCGTGACACAAGCTTCTCGTCAAAGAGAATACGAACAGCTCCGCACCACCGACGACCATGTGATGGAAATCATCGGTACTTTTCTCAAAGGCAAGAAGAGATACTATGTTTGTCGCAACTCTTGGGGCAAGGATTGGGGATGCAATGGATTGATATATATATCAGAAGATTATATCAAGCTCAAGACCATCGCTGTCTATATGAGTGAAGATGCTTATATTGGCTAAATTACTGATGTGTGCGCACACACAAACTTGATATACATCAAAAAAGAGGGCTTTTTTGCGTTTTTTCCTTCGTAATATTTGGAAGGTATCGAAAATCGTCGTACCTTTGCATCGTCAATAAGACAAAAGGTTATTAGGTTTTTAGGTTAAGATTGTTAGTTGTTTAGGTTTAGTTTTAGGTTTTAGATTGTTAGTTTGGGTTAACAGGTATTAGAAAAGGTAAGAAAAAAGATTGTTTATTCAGAGATTAACAAAGTAAGTTCAATAGGAAATTAGAAAAGGTAAAGAGATTCAAATGATGCGGGATAACCAAGGATGCCTGGGTAGCAGCAAAGACTGCTTCAGGCTACGCAACGGAGAAGAAAGAAAAGATTCTCTGAGAGTTGTGAAAAATTTGGGAATATAGATTAAAGAGTGCTAGATTTCGTGAGAAGTCTGGCACTCTTCTTTTTTACCCTTACTTCATAATCCACCCTCTTCATCACCTTTCCCCAAAAATATTGCCCCATTTATTTTGTTTTACCGATGAAAAGTCGTACTTTTGCAAAAACTTACATAAAGGATTAGATTATGGCTAAACATCCTCTTTGGAAAGATGAATACTGGCTCTTGCTATTGCAACTATACCAGAAGAAGCCGATGGGCGTGAAACCTCTCTACTCGAAAGGGATGGTCGATTTGAGTCTGGAGCTACACATTGCTCCAGAATACTTGCATGAGCAAATGTTCAAGCTAAGACTGGTCACGCCACGCATCAAGAGGCTTTGGGAACATTATAGAGACAACCCCAAGAAGTTGGCTCGCCAAATCCGTCTGTTGAAAGATATGGAGGGATATGGCAATGCTACGGCCTTTTACCAAGGAGTGGAAATCAAGGAATCCTTCGAGCACGACTGGGAGCCACTCGAAGCCGAGCCTTCACTCACACCCGTCAAGCTCATCATCATCCTTGACCTATACTTCCAGCTCACCCCTATCACCATGGTGCCTGAGACACCAGAAATCATCGACCTAGCCAAACTCATCAAGACTACTCCCGACACGATAGTTGAGGCAATGAACGTATATCAGATTTGCGACCCTTACCTCAACCGCAACGATGTGGTGATCAGCAAGTTGATAGATGCTTGCAGCGAGATATGGCAAAGATATGGCAACGGCAACCCAGACAAGTTGTACAAACTCGCCAACGACTTGAAGGAATACTTCAAGTAAGAAGACACTTGACACTCAAGAAAGAAAATAGAAATATGACTCAAAAACTCATTCAGACACAGGCACAGAAGCTACAACAGCTCCAGAGACTCTCCGCCCAACAGATGTTGCAGGTGAAGCTGTTGGAGATGCCTCTTACCGAACTAGAGGATAACATCAACGCCGAATTGGACGACAACCCTGCCCTGGAAAGCGAGAATCCCGACGATGCGCTCATGGGTGAGGGCAATGAGGATCGTTCTGCCTTAGACGACTCGGATAGCAACAACGACATGGACGACTCGGAGGATGCTTACGAGGCACAGACTGAAAAAGAAGAACGCAAGGACGAGTTGGACCAAGCTCTGGAAAGCATTGGACAAGACGACCAGATGCCCGACTACAATACCGAGCGTTACAACACCCAAAATGCCGACTATGAGGAAATGGTATATGGAGACACCACCTCCTTCTATGACAAATTGAAGGAGCAGATGGACATGCAGGTACTCACCGACAAGGAAAAGACCGTCATGGAATACCTCATCGGCTCACTCGACGATGATGGTTTGCTCCGCAAAGATCTCGACAGCATCTGCGATGAACTAGCCATCTACCAAAACATAGATGTAAGTGAAAAGGAAATCGAACATATCCTTCATATCCTTCAATCATTCGACCCTGCCGGCATCGGTGCTAGAAGTCTGCAAGAATGCCTTCTTCTGCAAGCCAAGCGTCTTCCTAGAGGCGTACTTCGCAAAACCATGGAAGAAGTGTTTGAAGACTACTTTGATGAATTTACCAAAAAGCATTGGGACAAGATACAATCAGGCTTGGAACTCAACGACACCCAACTTGAGACTCTCAAGGAAGAGATACACAAGTTGAACCCTAAGCCAGGTGCATCGCTTGGTGAGACCGAAGGCAGAAACATGCAGCAGATCACTCCTGACTTCATTGTTGATACCGCCGACGATGGCACCATCACCTTTACGCTCAACCGAGGCAACATCCCCGAACTGACCGTGTCGCCTTCCTTCACCGACATGATAGAGACCTACAAGAAGCACAAGGACAAGATGAGTCGCAAGGACAAGGAGGCTCTACTCTACGCCAAGGAGAAGGTAGATAAGGCGCAAGGATTTATCGAGGCGGTGAAGCAACGCCGCCACACCCTTATCGTGACGATGAAAGCCATCATCGAGGTACAGAAGCGATTCTTCCAAGATGGTGACGAGGCTGACCTCAAGCCGATGATACTCAAGGACATCGCCGATCGCACAGGTCTCGACATCAGTACTATCTCCCGAGTGAGCAATGTGAAATACGCCCAAACCAAATGGGGCACGTTCCCACTCAAGTTCTTCTTCACCGATGGCTACACCACCGAAGATGGTGAGGAGATGTCAACCCGTAAAATCAAGCTTTCCCTGCAGGAACTGATCAAGCAAGAAGACAAGAAGAAGCCTCTCAGCGACGATGCCATCGCCAAGGTGATGAAAGAGAAAGGTTTTCCTATCGCCCGCCGTACTGTCGCCAAATATCGAGAGCAACTGGGCATTCCTGTGGCACGACTCAGAAAATAGTATAGTTATGAAAGAGAAAAATATCATATTGGCAGCTCGCATCATAAGCATGGTCTTCACCCCCTTCTATCTCCCCTTGGTAGGATTGGTGGCGCTTTTCATGTTCAGCTATATGTCGCTTTTGCCGATGGCATATAAGTTGCCGATGTTGCTCACGGTATATCTTTTCACCATCTTGATGCCTTCCTTGCTGATACATCTGTATCGCAAGTTGCAAGGTTGGACTTCCAAGGAACTGGGCAGAAAGGAGCGCCGACTTGTGCCTTACATCATCTCCATCCTCTGCTACTTCGGCTGCTTCTTCTTCATGGAGTATCGCAACACGCCGAGGGTCATCAGCATCATCTTGGTGGCAGCCCTCGTGATTCAGATGATATGCGCCTTCATCAACATCTGGTGGAAGATTTCCACCCACATGGCAGCTATCGGAGGCGTGGCTGGAGCGATGATTATCTATTCTATCGCCTTCTCCTTCAATCCCTTGTGGTGGCTATCCATCGTGATACTGCTGGCAGGAATGGTGGGGTCGGCTCGCATGATATTGCGACAGCACTCACTCTCCCAAGTCGTGGTAGGATTCTTCGTTGGGCTTATCTGCGCATTCTTTGTCATCTAGACGAGAAGGAGAATGGAGGCATCTTACTATATTCAGAACTACAGAACATTTAAAAGATAACAACAAATGAAACCATTAGTAAGCATTATCATGGGCAGTACCAGTGACCTGCCTGTTATGGAAAAAGCATGTAAGTGGTTGAACGACAACCAGATTCTTTTTGAGGTGAATGCACTCTCTGCTCATCGTACCCCAGATGCCGTAGAGGCTTTTGCCAAAGGAGCCAAAGAGCGTGGCGTGAAAGTGATCATCGCCGCAGCCGGTATGGCAGCCGCTCTCCCGGGTGTTATCGCTGCATCTACCCCATTGCCTGTCATCGGTGTACCTATCAAGGGCATGCTCGATGGTCTTGATGCCATGCTCAGCATCATCCAGATGCCTCCTGGCATCCCTGTGGCTACCGTCGGCGTGAACGCAGCTCAGAACGCAGCCATCCTAGCCGCAGAGATGATTGCCCTTGGAGATGAGGAAGTTGCCAAGAAGGTGGACGCCTGGAAGGCTGGACTCGGCGCCAAGATAGAGAAAGCCAACAAGGATTTGGCTGAAGTGAAATACGATTATAAGTGTAACTAATCAGGAAGCCCCTTGCTATAGGGGCTTCCTATATCAATCAATATGGTAGATTTATTCAATTATACACGACGTGAATCTTCGGTTGCCCATGTGGGTGCCATCAACATAGGTGGCGACAACCCTATCCGCATCCAGTCGATGACCACCACCAATACCAATGACACCAAGGCTTGCGTGAAACAGGCTGAGGAAATCATCAAGGCTGGTGGCGAGCTGGTGCGCTTTACTACCCAGGGTTCCCGAGAGGCAGAGAATATGAAGAACATCAACGCCGGTATCCGTGCCGATGGCTATCAGACACCGCTCGTTGCCGATGTTCACTTCAATCCGAATGTGGCTGATGTGGCTGCGCTCTACTGCGAGAAGGTGCGCATCAACCCTGGCAACTATGTCGATCCTGCCCGCAAGTTTATCAAGCAGGAATATACCGACGAGGAATATGCCCACGAACTTCAGAAGATAGAAGATCGCTTCGTGCCATTCCTCAATATCTGCAAGGAGAACCATACCGCCATCCGCATCGGCGTGAACCATGGCTCCCTCTCCGACCGCATCCGCAACCGCTATGGCGATACCCCAGAGGGCATCGTGGAGAGTTGCTTGGAGTTCCTTCGCATCTGCAAGAAGGAGAATTTCAATGATGTGGTCATCAGCATCAAGTCTTCCAACACCGTGGTGATGGTGCGCTCCATGCGCCTCCTGGTGAGCGAGATGGAGAAGGAAGGCATGAACTATCCTCTCCACCTAGGCGTGACCGAAGCCGGCGAAGGCGAGGACGGCAGAATCAAGAGTGCCGTGGGCATCGGAGCCTTACTGGCTGATGGCATCGGCGACACCGTTCGTGTCAGCCTCAGCGAGGAACCTGCTGCCGAGATTCCAGTAGCTCGTCACTTGGTGGATTACATCGGAAAGAAGCAAGGACAGTTGATGATTCCGGGCGAGGCTTGTCCTTCCTTCGATTGGTTGCACCCTACCCGTCGTGAGACTACTGCCGTTGGCAACATCGGTGGCAGCAACGTACCAGTTGTCATCAGCAACCGCATTCATGGCGAAAGTACCCTCTGCGACAACGAGGATGCAAAACCTGACTATATATATATAGGTGGAAAGAAGCCAAAGCAGTTTGTACCGGGTCAGAGCTATATCGTGGATTACAACATCTACGAGGACTTGAAGCAGAAACCTGAGACCACAGGTGCCAAGCTCTATCCTATCTTCCCTGCGATGGCTATGCCGCTCATCGCCAGCATCCAAGCCGATATCAAGTTCCTCACCCTGCAATTCGGCACTCCTTCCGAGGAGTATCTTACTTGCTTGAAGATGCACCCAGAGGTTGTGGTAGTCTGTGTGAGCAACCACCAGAATCGTTTGGGCGACCAGCGTGCCTTGGTACATGAGATGATGAACGCCGGAGTGAAGAACCCTGTCATCTTTGCCGAGATGTATCGCCATAGTGCAGCCGAGAAGAGCGACTTCCAGTTGGAAGCTGCCGCCGACATGGGAGCCTTGATGATAGATGGCTTGACCGATGGTATCTGGCTGATGAATGATGGTGACATCCCAGCCCAGACCATCGATGAGACTGCCTTCGGAATCCTCCAGGCTGCTCGTCTCCGCACTTCCAAGACCGAGTACATCAGTTGTCCTGGTTGCGGCCGTACCCTCTACGACCTTCGTGAGACCATCGCCAAGATACGTGAGGCGACCAAGGGTATGAAGGGATTGAAGATAGGTATCATGGGCTGTATTGTAAACGGTCCTGGCGAGATGGCAGATGCCGACTATGGCTATGTGGGAGCCGGACCTAACAAGGTAAGCCTCTACCGCAAGCAAGTTTGCGTGGAGAAAAACATTCCGCAAGAGGTGGCTGTGGAGCATCTGCTCGCCCTCATCCACTCCGATCAGGAAGGATAAATGTGATTTTAACCTAATGATAACAAAGCGATAACACTTTGAATGAAAAAGTAGTAGTATCTTTGCAGCAGAAATCAAGTAATAATACTTTGCTTTTTTAATTATTAGGTTAGATTTATATCATATAAGGTTATATAGAAATAATCTCTCTCAACCAAAAAGGTCAAGCTCGGGCTGTGAAGCTCCAGGCTTGACCCTAATAATAAAAAGGCATATCTTGAGAAAAGTGATAAAAACATAGAAGATTATGGCAGACATCAAGTTACTCTTGGTAGAAGATGATGAGAACCTCGCCTACATGGAGAAGAGCAGTTTCGAGGACATCATCGGTGGATATGAGGTGAAGACCGCCATCAACGGAAAGGACGGACTGGAGTTGTGGAAGCACTTCCAGCCCGATGTCATCGTATCCGACATCGACATGCCCATCATGGATGGCATAGAGATGGTTAAGAAAATCCGTGAGATAGACGGCGACACCATCATTCTCTTCACCACAGGTCTCACCTCGCCCAAGGACTTGAAGGCAGGTTATGCCGCTGGTGCCAACAATTACGTGAAGAAACCTTTCGTGCCGGAGGAACTGGATGCGCATATCCAAAGCTTGATGCGCCTCAAGCAAGGCAAGCGAAGTCTAGACAACAGCCATCTCATCAAGCTTGGCAAATACATCCTCCATGCCGACCACGCCACCCTCAAGAATCAAGAGGACGGCACCGAGAAGATGCTCACCGCCCGTGAGGCAAAGATATTGGAGTTGTTGGCTGTCAACAAGAACGACGTGGTGCGCCGTGAAGCCGTACTGAGCCGATTCTGGGGCGTAGAGGACAAGGACTACTTTGCCTCCCGAAGCCTCGATGTATTCATCAAGAAGATTCGCACCGCCATCGAGGACGAGCCGAGAGTGGAACTGAAAACCATCCGAGGTGTGGGATTCAAACTTATCGTGGATTAGTCTCTCTCACGAGAGATTCCCGATAAAGGTATGATTCCAATAGGGAAACAGACCACATTACAAAACGAGTAAAACAGAATCAAAATAAACAACGAGCTTATGCTGAAGGCAATATTATATTACATCCTACTGATTGCAGAATTCATTGTCACCCTCTTTGTCGGTGGCATTGCATTAAGCTTCTACATCATATATAAAACCAAGCAAGGGGCTATCACCAATGAAGCCGCATTCCTGAATGATGCCTCTCCCGTCATCATTCTTTTCTCTTTGCTGAGTATGGTGATTGTATGGTTTACCTTCTATAAGGCAAAGTTCTCCAAGTTCACTCTTGGCAAGGTACTCCCAGTCACCAAGTGGAAGGCAATGCTCTACACTAGCCTTCCTATGTTTGGTTTCACACTAGCTTACTATGCCGCCATGAATCTCTTCCAGATTCATTTCCTTCCCAAGGAGATGGATGAACTGGGCTATCTGGCATTTATCCCCTACGCCGTGGTGGGTTCGTTCTTCTCTGCATACGTCTTCTATGGTGCTATCCAGGAAGAACTCATCAGATGCGGCATCAAGAAATGGGGACAACTTCTCACGCTATGCCTCATGATGTTTCCGATGTGCGTATTTTCGGTGTCCGAAGAAACCAATATCCGTTGGGAATACCTTGCCTTGCTGGGTATGATTTCCACTTGCTACGGCTTTTGGATCTACGGAAAGACCCGAAGCACCATCGTTCTTTTCGCCGTTTACTTTACGTCCAACCTCATCCCTTCTCAAATTCCATCAGCACCTTTGGCTATCAGCCTCATCATCATCGGGTTGGCAATGACCGTGTGGGGCGGCATCATCCTACAGAAGAAGTGGCAAGAGATGCTAGAAGAAGAGGGCATTGATCTTTAGACTTACTATGAAGATAAATAGAGCCAAGATACTCAGCACCACAGCATTGATAGCAGTGCTGGTGATGCAGTTGTTTTGGATGTGGAACACATTCGAGATGACTGTTCATCAAATGGGCTATGCCAGCATCTGGGGGCTGACTCCCAATGCTCGGATAGAGGCTCTCTTGTCTGCATTTATGCAAAGCCGCTTCACGGTATTCACCTCTATCCTCACCACCATCGTCATCATCCTCAGCATCATCGACCAAATCAACTACATCGACGAACAGGAGCGCATCCGCCTTCTGCGTGAGGACTTCTCTTATGCCATGGTACACGACATGAAATCTCCCCTTACCTCCATCATCATGGGCACTCGCTATCTGCACAGCGGTGTGTTGGAGAAGAAGCCAGAAATCAAGGAGAAATATTTCACGATTGTGGAAGACGAGGCACAACATCTGCTCGCTCTCATCAACCGCCTACTTACCATCTCAAAGCTAGAGCACGGCAAGTTGACCATCCGCAAGACAGAGGTTGACTTAGAGGAAATGATTGCCGATGTGGCAGACAAATACGAGGCGAAATCATCGAAGCCCATCCATATCACCACCGACATCGCCTGCTCCACAGCCCTTGCCGACGAGGAATACCTGAAGGAAGCCATCAGCAATATGGTGGATAACGCCACCAAGTACTCGAAAGACGAGATCAACATCAAGATTTCCACCTCGGAAGATGACCATCATATATATATTAAGGTATATGACGAGGGCATCGGCATCGCCAAGAGCGAACTGAAAACCATCTTCAATCGCTACGAGCGTGCCGCCGAACACGAGAAGAATCCACAGAAGACAAGGGGCGGCTTCGGCATCGGTCTCAACTACGTGCTCCAGGTCATCCAAGCCCACGGCGGCAAAATCAGCGTAAAGAGCGAAAAGGGCAAATACTCCGAGTTTACCATCTCGCTGCCGAAGTACCTGACCATAAAAACGTTAGCCCAGATGGCACTTTAGGCATGGACAATAGATTTACAAAATAATATTAAAGTTGACAAGTTTGTCGAACGCAAACTTGTCAACTTTATCATTTTTCACTACCTTTGCAACCAAAAAGATAGCTTTGTCCAAGACCAACTCCATATCAGCATTCGAGAACGTGTATAAAACTTATTATATACGCATGTATCATTATGCCTATGGCTTTATCAACGATATGGATGCCAGCAAGGATGTCGTATCGGATGTATTCTCCAAGCTATGGAAAGACTTCTCCGACATAGATTTGGACAAAGTATCAAGCTACCTTTACGTTTGCGTCCGCAATGAAAGCATGAATTACCTTCGCAAACAAAAAGGAATGGCAAAATACGTGGAGTATTGCAAAAGTGCCTTCTCGGAAGAAGACGAAAACTATTGGCAAAACATGGATGATAGATTGACCGAGATAGGCACCATCATCGACACCATGCCGTCCAAGACCAAGTTCGTATTGGAGCAATGCTACATGAATGGACATACTTACAAGGAAGTGGCAGAGATGATGGACATCACCACCAATGGGGTGAAGAAGCATATCACCAAAGCCTTTTCTTTGCTCCGCTCACATTTCAAGGACAAGAAAGAAGGAACTTAGTTGTTGATGCAGATATTATCATGTGTTAAAATAGCAAGGACTTTAGTACCTTATAATCCTATTAGCGAGTAATATAAGAAGAAAAGAACAATTATGGACAATCCTATCAACATTCATATACAAGACAACGAAATGCCTTCTAACTTCGAAGAGTTAGAAGTAAGAAGAGCACTGAACAAGAAGCATCTTCCCAATCCTGATGTCAATGCGGAATGGGAACAATTCATGCATACTTTGCAGCAGGAAAACCCAACGATATGGCAACGCCATAGCCATCAACTCAAATTATTCACAACTTTCTTCGCTGGAGTCGCAGCCACCTTAGCCATTCTCCTCTTTATACCATGGTTGAGGCAACCTAACAAGATGGAAGTGTTTACAGCCAACCAAAATGAGCAAGAGATTATCGTCTCAAGTGATGACGGTGACATGACCGTGGTCAAGAATCATCAACCTATGGCTTTCAACAAACCGTCCCACTCACCCCTTCAGATGATACGAAAGACAAGAATGATGGAAGTCTCCACGCCAAGAGGTACCGACTACCAACTGACCTTGCCCGATGGAACGCACGTTTGGTTGAATGCCGATAGCAAGATTTCCTTCCCAGAAAGATTTACTGAAAACGATAGAAAGGTAAAAATCGAAGGCGAAGCATACTTTGATGTCACCAAGGATGCCAAGCATCCATTCATCGTATCCACCGACTATTTCACCACCACCGTACATGGCACCAGTTTCAATGTCAATGCTTATTCCGCCAAGACAGCAGGAGTTGCCTTGGTAACAGGTAGCGTATCTGTTAAGTCAAAAGATGGCAAAGAACAAAAGATGACTCCTGGACAGATGGCTTGTATTGGAACACAAGGTAATATCGAAGTCAAGAACGTAGATGTTTATCCCCTTACCCAATGGAAAGATGGTTTTTTCTATTTTGACAATGAGCGTCTCATCGACATCATGATGGAATTGGGCAGATGGTACAATGTCAGCGTGGTTTTTGAGCACGAAGAAGACATGAACCAACGCCTGCATTTCGTAGCTGAGCACAAAGAAAAGCTCAGCGACATCATCAAGCGCATCAACGACCTAAACATTGTCAAGATTGCATTAGAAAAAGACCATGTCTCCATCCAATAAGATACTCTTCATCATTCCGCCAGGGAGCATCCTTCTATGACAAAATAACACAAATACTCTCTTTTTCATAACATTTTTGCATTTTTACAGTACCCATTTGTTTACAATGTGTGTATTACAAGTGAGTTTTTTATAAATCTAAATGCATATTAACATGAAAAAAGAGAGATTTGGAATGTTATTCCTGAGCATCTTGTTTGCATTGACCGCAGTCACTGCTTTTGCCCAAGGCAACAAGATTACGCTCACGGTCAACAAGGTTTCTTTGCCATCCGCACTCAACCAGGTGGAACGGCAATCGGGTTATTACAAGATCAACTACGACTACAACCTGTTGAACAAGTACACCGTCAGTGCTGAAATCAAGAACCAGCAGGCACTGGAGGCAGTCAACACACTGTTGGGCAAGCTCCCATTCACAGCCAAGGCAGATGGTCGTTATATTCAAGTTAAGAAAAACTCAGCCCGTCTCAACCTACAACAAAACAGAAATGGTGCAGGCAAAGGTGTGAGCGGACGTATTACCGATAAAGAGGGTGAACCCTTGATTGGTGTTACCATCACTGTTCCTGGCACCCAAAAAATGACCATCACAGATATAAATGGAAACTTTTCCTTGCCAACAGCAGATCCTTCCGACCGCATCGAGGTTTCATATATTGGAAAGAAGACGATTAGCCGCAAGGCTGGTAGTCACAGGCTCAACGTGATTTTGTATGACGATGACAATATGTTAAGCGATGTCATGGTAACAGGTTATCAGCAGCTTTCTCGTGAGAGAGCCACGGGTTCTTTCGACAAGATAGGCGAGAAAGAACTTGCAGCACGCCCTGCTACCGACCTTTCTGCTGCCCTTCAAGGCTTAGTGGCTGGTATGCAAGGTACAGAAAACGAAGATGGCTCCGTTGACTTCAAGATTCGTGGAACCTCTTCTCTTTATGCCAACACCCAACCACTGATTGTAGTAGATGGTTTCCCTATCGAAGGAAGTTTCAGCAGCATCAATCCAAATGACGTAGAGAGTGTCACCGTCCTCAAGGATGCTTCCGCCGCAAGTATCTGGGGTGCTCGTTCTGCCAATGGTGTGATTGTTGTTACTACCAAACATGCCAAGAAGAACACCAAACTTTCTGTTAATGGACAAGCTTTTTGGAGAATTGGCACAGACCCAGACATCGAGTATATTCTTTCACAAGCAGATAGCAAGACCAACGTGGATTACGAAATCGAAGCCTTGCGCAACGGCTGGAACATGGGAGAATATACCAAAGGAGGGGTCGATGGCTTGTTGACTGGCCTTACAGAAGCACAGGAATTATACTTCCACAACAAATACGATGGTCTCTCTGAATCAGAGATGAATGCAGGCTTAGACAAGCTTCGCAACCGCAGCAACCGTGACCAACTCAAGAAATACCTCATGCAGCAGCAACTCTTACAACAATACAATGTAAGCGTTTCTGGCGGCACTGAAAAATTCGACAACTATCTTTCATTGATGTATGAGAAGAACAACGAAGCCACCATCAAGCGTGGTTACGAACGCTTCATGCTCAATTACAACACAGCTTACCGTTTCAACAAGCACATCACCGCTACAGCTTCCCTCACATGGCAAAAGAGAAACCGTGAGACTTCAGGTGTCACTATCAACGAGTTTGCCAATCTCCAACCATACGAAATGCTCAAGAACGAGGATGGTTCGTATGCTTACAATGCCGGCGGATTCAATCGTGATGAATTGCAAAACATCAATATATCTTCATTCCCATACAGCGATTTCAGCTACAATATGTTGCAAGAGGTTGAGAATCGCAGTTATCATACCAAGAGCGACAACCTCCGCATCCAATTGGGATTGAACGCCAAGATTATCAAGGGATTGAGCTATGACTTGAAATATCAGTACGAGCGAAACACCTCTAAGTACAGATATATGGATGGAGAGCAGACGTATGCCAACCGATATGATGTCAATTTCTACACTACGTTTGATGGAGTCAACTGTACTAACACTTTCTTGCCAAAGGGTGCTCGTATCAATTCGGGAAATAGCGAGAACCATAACCAAGTAATCCGCAACCAGTTGTCTTACAACAACATCTTTGCGGAGAAGCATGATGTATCCGCATTGGCAGGTATTGAGATGAGTGAGTATGTGACAAGTTCTACTACCAATCCTCGTATCTATGGCTACAACGAGAATACCAATACCGTACCTGCTCCATACTATGGAACAAAGTCAAATATTGGCAATATGCAGAACTACTCATTTTACACCACATACTACTTGACCCCTTACCTCGGGTATCGTTTCAGCGAGCGTACCGACCGCTATTTGTCTTACTTCGGAAACGTGGCATATATGTATGATGAGAAGTATGGTGTTTCTGCCAGTGTTCGTTCCGATGGCTCCAACTTTGTATCTAAAGATAAGTCATTGCGTTGGTCGCCAATGTGGTCTGTGGGTGCAAAATGGAATATGAAGAAAGAAAACTTCATGAAAGACATCAAATGGATTGACCGCTTAACCCTCCGTGCCACATACGGTTTGAATGGTAATGCCGAGAAGAGTACTTCTCCTCAGACATTGATTTCTGTTTCGTCCAACGCAAATACTTTGACAGATGTAGCTACCATTGCCAGCTATGGCAATCCTACGTTGAAATGGGAAACAACTCACACGACCAACTTGGGTATAGATTTCAGCTTCTTCAAGAACATATTGTCTGGTAAGTTTGAGTACTACAACCGTCTGAGCAAAGACGTAATCGGTAGTGTCACCATTCCTGCCGTTTACGGTTCTACCACACAGATGTTCAACAATGCAGAGATTTCCAACAGAGGCATCGAGTTGGAATTGACAGGAAAATACTCTTTCAATAGCATCGGATTGGGTATTCGCTCTACCTTGACTTATGCTTACAATAAGAATAAGGTGGAGAAACTCTACAATCCTTTCGTTTATTGCTATGGGTATATGTATGCCTCAGATCCATCCAATCAATACTTTATCGAGGGCAAACCTATTGGTGCCGTCTATGCATACGAGTTTGCAGGTATGAAGGACGGTCAACCTTATGTAAAAGGTGCTGATGGCGAACCGTTCCCGTTCAATGACCTTTCTCTCCACAATAGTACATACGGTTCAGACAGTTTCTTGAAGTATATGGGAACCACCATTGCCCCAAGCACTTTTGGATGGGCAAATGAATTCTCATGGAAAGGTCTTTCTCTTTATGTTTATCTGACAGGAAAGTTTGGTGGCAAGTTCCGTGCTCCAGTTGCAGATACTCCTCCATTAGTTGGCGGTGGCTCTGAATTCATCAGTAAGTTCATCTCTTATTATCAGAACAGTGATGGAACACAATGCCCAACCTTGCCAGAGCCTGATGATTACTGGTGTTATCGTTGGGGCAGATACATGCCTAACCTCTCTTGCTTTGTGGAAGATGCGTCTTTCATTCGTTTGAAGGAATTGACCGTATCTTACCAGTTGCCAACCGTGCTTTTGCACAAAATTGGTCTCAAGCAGGCTAAAGTTTTCTGCCAGGCACGTGACTTAGGCATTATTTGGGCAGCCAACTCTTTGGGGTATGACCCAGAATGGCTTCCTGGCAGCGGAATGAACAAGCCAGCAGCCAGCATCACTCTTGGTTTGAACATCAACTTATAATCGTAAAGACGTATCATTATGAAATTAAAGACATATATATTATTGGCTGCCGCTATGTTGCCTTTAGCATCATGCAGCGACTATCTTGACAAAACACCGTCCAAGTCAAGCAACACCCCAGTGACGACAGCAGCCAATCTCTTGGCTGTATATGATTATTTGCCAAACCGTTATTGCAACAATTACTTTGCTGCATACAGCACCGATGATGCCAATATCCCACGTGAGATGTACCTGTCATCTCCCGCCAATTTCGACATCAACTATGTGCTATCATACTACACTCATTTCAGAGACGGTATCATCAACACCTCGTCAGATCTTTTGTGGAACAATGAATACAACCGTATCTACAAGGCAAACTTGATGATTTCATCTTCATCAGAAGTGACAGGCACGCAAGAAGAAATCAACGAGGCGCTCAGTTGCGCCTACTTTATGAGAGCTTACTCATTCTTTGAGTTAGCAACTTTCTATTGCCAACCTTGGAGCGAAACCAATAAGGGAGAACTTGGCGTGCCGTTGCGCTTAGGGCTTTCTTTCGATGAAGGTGTCAGTCGTGGAACGCTTGAGCAAACTTACGCACAAATCTTCTCAGATTTGCAAGCAAGTGAAGAACACGCCATCCATGATGCCGTACCTTCCATCCCATGGAGAGTATCCAAATGTGCCATCAATGCACTCTATGCGCGCATCTACTTGGCAAGAGGCGAGTTCGACCAGGCACTCAGCTATGCCAACAAGGCATTACAGAAAGCCCCAGAACTTTACGACTACAACCAGTTCACCTGGCAAAGTCCAGCTCCAAAATACTCAGCTACAGACTTTTGGCCTGCTATGGAACTGAAAGTTTGTGAGACCAACAACTGGAATGAAAACAAAATCCTCTACAACTATTCAGAGTGGATTTACCCAGACTTTGCCAGCGTTCGTACCCAGATGGCATATCCATCAACAAGTTTGATCAACTTGTATGACCACGACAACGACCTCCGTTTCAGATACTTCTACGTAGAGCATGGAACTAGACGTATGTCAAACATCAAATACGATTGGTATCGCTATAACCCATGGGATGATGGTCGCTATCTAAATTCAGGACTGACCACGGCAGAAGTTTTGCTCATTAAGGCTGAATGCCAGGTTCGCCTGGGGCAATGGCAAGAAGGCTTAGCCACCTTGACACCATTGCGCAAAGCACGCTTCGAGGCAGCCACCTCAACTGCTCTGACTGCCAATAACCAAGCAGAGGCTTTGCAACAAGTTTTGGAAGAACGCCACAGAGAGTTGCCATTCTACTTCCGATTTGGCGACATCAAGCGTTTTGCCGTCACTTCCGACACCAGCGACGATGTAACCGTGACACGTGATTTCTATGACATGACTGTGACAAAGGTCAATACCGGCAGTCAAAAGACCTATACCATCCCAGGTAGCAGCAAGTGCTGGGCTATGCCTATCTATCAAACAGAGATTACCTCGTCAAAGGGAGCCATTGAGCAAAACCCAGAATAAAAGACAACTAACAATTTAACAATATGAGAAAGAACATTATTTCACTCTTTGTATTAGCAATCTGCCTACTTTCCACAGTAGGCAGCATTGCCAAACAAAAGCAGATGAAGCTTCGTGTCCTCTATTTGGGAGGTCAAGTAGATTGGACACATGGTGAGTTTGGCTCAGAAGACCATTACAAGACCCAAGAAGATTATCAGAAGGCTCAAATAGAGCGCATGAATGCCTTTGGCGACTTGCTGCGCACCTATTTCACCACGGTAAAGACAATGCCTGCAAGTGAATGGAAGCCCGAGTTGAGCAATGGTTATGATGTGACCATCTTTGATGGCACACCTCCTGTACTCAAAGAAACTGCAAAAGAATATGTGTTTAATGGCAAGGCCAGCACCATGAAAATCAAGCATTATCTTCCAGAAGACTTTGCTTGTCCAAGCATTACCATCGCTAGCATAGGCAATAAAATTGGTCAGCCATACGGATGCAAGAACGACTGGTTGTGTCTTTGCTTGGATGCAAACGCTCATGGCATGAACCTCCAGCACCCTATTTTCAAGGGGCCCTTCAAGACTCATCTTACCTTGAAGAAACAACCAACCCCTGCAGATGCCATGCACTATGGTTATTTCCAGGATTGGAATGTACCTGATTCTGTAATGATGTGGGAAGTAAATACCAAGGGATATATGACCACCAAAGGATTCAACATCGGTATGGTGTCACGTCCTTGGGGCTATATGGACTCGCCAGACTGCGAGGCCATCTCTAGTGGTGTTTGCGCCAAGACCATTGACGCGGTGGCGTTAGGCCGTCACGCCAACTTCTTCACTTGGGGTTTCGTTGGTTCACCACTTTATATGACTAACGAAGCTAAAGTGGTCTTTGCAAATGTCGTGGCATATATGTCAAAATATCGTGGCACACCTCTTGTCAGAAAATATATCGATCGCATCGCTACACGTGAATACATCAAGGAAGTAAAATATTGCTGTACCCGAAAATACGTAGAGGAAAGAGCCATCAGCGACAAGGCTTTCTACGAAGAACTCTTAAAAATCGGCAAAGAAGCCCGTGCCAAGAAAGCAAAGGGAGAACAACTCACGAATCAAGAGAAAATGTATGTCGATTATACCGAGAACGATATCCCTAAGCCCAAGAACTATGCAGAGACCATGCAGGAAAATCATCCTGAGCTTTATGCACAGTTTGGAGATGACGAAGCAAAATATCTCGCATATTATGACGAAAATGCCCCATATTTCTATGGTGGTCAAGGCAGTTACAATCTGTTTATAGATACAGATGCCAAAACATGGCAAATTCCTAACAATGATAAGCGATTGATAGAAAAAGCGATTTCTTGTTTGGAGACGAACACCGAAGTAGAAAGAGCCAACCGCATTTTGGAGCGATATACCCTCTGCGATTTCAAGACTCCTGCAGAATGGCGCAAGTGGTACAACACCTACAAGGACAAGATGTTCTTCACCGAAAGTGGCGGATGGCATTTCATGGTGAACGACAAGAATGCTCCTGGCAACGACTATACCGTAGCCAAGAAAAGAGAGGCAAAGGAAAATTCTGCCAATAATTTTATGAATCAAGCAGAAGTAAACCACGATAATCCTTTGGCTATCAATGCTCATATTGAAAAACTCGACTGGGGAGGATTCGATATTGTATTCGACCTCAAACTCATGGATGGCTATCACGTATATCGCACTGTCGATGAAAGCGACCCTTATATACCCATGAAGATAACATTCTCCTTGCCAGAAGGAGCCGTTCTTGGCGATGCCTATTATCCTGTCACAAAACCTTTTGTCAAAGACGGAACTACGATTTATGAGGGCAAAACTACCATCAGACAAAATGTAAAACTCCAGGCATTGCCTGCCACCATCAAATGCAACATTGAATGTCAGTGCTGCGATGCCAATGTCTGTATGCCTCCTTACTCTAAGGATTTTACACTCGAAGTTAAATAAAAAAACGAAATAAAATGAAAAGATATATTTCAAGACTTGTATTTGGAGCAGTCTTGCTGACTAGTGCCCTATCCGCACATGCCCAAGTGTCTCTCAAAGGACAGTTGAAGGATTTGAACACGGACACCATCATTGTATCAACAACAGATGCCAAACTAGAAAAAGGAACTCGTGACACCCTCGTCATCAAGAATGGCAAGATTTCACTTTCCTACCCTACCACCAATCTCCTTCACGTCAAGATTATTGAAAAACCAAAGATTGGCAGACGCACAGGTGATGGCTTTGACTTTTACCTCTTACCAGGAAAACCTATGACCATCAATGGCTCCAAGTTTGATTATACCATCAAAGGCTGTGATATCTACAAGAAAATAGAAGCCTATCAAAAAGGTGTAGCTCCACTTGAAAAGCAGCTTTATGATGTTATTGAACCTTATAACAAGGAAATTGCTACCGCCAAGACACCAGAGGAAAGACTGGCATGCTACGCCAAACATGGTTCATCTATCAAGAAGGCTCTGGCTGAAATCAGAAAGCACAACCTCGACTTCATCAAGGCGAATCCAGACAACGAGGCTTCTTGCATCGCCCTCTGCAACATAGAGAACTTCTATGAAGGTTTTGATGTAATGACTGAGAGAATCAAGGCAAGTGAATGGGCTTTAGCATACAAATACCCCAAACAGAGTGCAGACCACAAAAAACAACGAGAAGAACAAGAAAAAGTAGTAGCTGAAGGCAAAATGGCACCAAACTTCACCTTGAAGGATATCAACGGCAACGACTTCACGCTATCTAGTTTGCGAGGCAAATATGTCGTTCTCGACTTCTGGGGGTCATGGTGCGGCTGGTGCATTAAGGCACTTCCAAAACTAAAGGAATGCTATGCCAAGCACAAGGACTCAGGAAAACTTGAGTTTATCAGCATTGATTGCAGAGATACAGAGGCTAAATGGAAAGCTGCTGTAGAAAAGCACAATATGACTTGGATTCAAGTGAAGAACGAGGATAAAGACAAGATTCCTGACCTCTATGCCGTCCCTGGCTATCCTACATTTGTCATCATCGATCCTGAAGGAAAGATTATCAAGCGTTTCGTTGGTGAAGAACCAGAAATGTACACCTTCATAGACTCTCTCTTTTCATAAATTGCCAATATCATCGGCATTCATATCAAGGGGTATGCCATCTTTCCGGCATCCCCCTTTTTGCATATTATACACAACTATAACTATTTTCAGTAGTTAGAATATTCACTCTCCCACCAACCATTGCAAGGCATTAATTCTCTTGATGCCATCGTAATCGGCGGTAGGGTCGTCATCGAGGGTCAGAATATACTTCGGATATTGGTCGTTGATTTGTTGGAGCGAGGCAAGTTCCCTATTTAGGGTAGCCTCATCTCTTACCGTAGCTGCTACTTGATAATAGACAATACCATCCTCATCCATCGCCACAAAATCGACCTCCAGCGCATCCATCTTTCCAATATATACTTTCTTTTGACGATGCAGAAGCTCCAAATAGACGATGTTCTCCAATATGCGCCCTGCATCAAACGAACGAGAGCCCAAGAGCATTCTTCTCAAACCAATATCCACCAAATAGTATTTACCAAGAGTCTTAAGCAATTGCTTCCCCTTGATGTTGAAACGTTTGGCTTCATACACAAAAAAAGTCTCACAAAGGGCAGATAGATAGCGTTCTACCGTTTTCTGATCTATCTTCCTACCATCTGCGGTCATGATGTCAGCTATTCGTTTGGTAGAAAGAATATTTCCGATATTATCTGCCACAAAACGAATCACACTCTCCAGCATCATCACGTCTGGCAACTTTTTTCGAGCCATGATGTCTTTCACCACGATGGTATTATATACTCCGTTCAGATAATCGCTGATTTCAGAAGAGCTATCTAAATCGAGCGTATATGGAAAACTACTCTTGCTGATATATTCCATATAAGCTTGCGATAAGTTGGCAGTGCCTCCGATGCCATCTACATACTCCCTAAAAGAAAGAGGCAACATAGCAATCTCCACATATCTACCAGAGAGGTATGTGGCAATTTCGCTCGACAACATATAGGCGTTTGAACCAGTAATATAGAGATCGACCGTTGACTTGAGATTGAGGCTATTGATGATGTCCGGGAAATCCTTGACATGCTGTATCTCATCAAAAAAGATGTAGGTCATTCTGTCTGTTTGAATCAGGGGTTTGATATAAGCATACAGGTTCTTTGGGTCTCGCAACTCATAGTAGTCGTAATCTTCAAAGTTGAGATACACGATTTGCTCTTGCAAAACACCATGTTGCAAGAGCCAGTCGCGATATATCTCCATGATTGTAGATTTACCGCAACGGCGAATACCTGTTATCACTTTTATCAGATTCTTGTCCTTGAAAGCGATCAATTTACTGAGATAAGTTTGTCGTTCTATCCTTTTCATCTTTCATCTTCTCTTTTTACGCTGCGAAGATACATTTTTTCTAGGACAATCCATCCTAAAAGTAGTGTTTTTTAGAAAGTTTTAGGATAAATCGTCCTAAAACTTTCTATTTTCGGATACTTTTAGGATAATCCATCCTAAAACTTTTTCCAATTTATTTACAGGACGATTGTTGTTTCAAATGCATCCACATGAAGCCAATCATCTACCGATTGCCGTTAATCTATTATAAATAACAAAAGCAGTACTTGTAGAAGTAATACTTTTTTCTTATCTTTGCACCATTATTGAATCTACGTTACGTAAAACTCATAATGATGTAAATACTTATGGTACAAACGAATCCTTTTATCATCGAAAGCTACCTGTCACCAGAATACTTCTGCGACAGAGTAGAAGAAACGGCATTGCTCACCCGCCATCTCACCAACCGATGCAATGTGGCACTGATAGCACCTAGACGCTTGGGCAAATCGGGGCTTATCCACAACTGCTTCCAACAAAAAGAGATACGTGAGCTGTATCATTGCATTTACATTGACATCTACGACATATTCTATGGACTTAAAAGGAATTTATACTGCCGACAGTAATCGCTATAGCGATGCCGAGGCGCTCTACAGAAGATGTGGCAAGAGTGGTATCTTGCTACCAAAGATTAGTTTGGGATTCTGGCACAACTTCGGGGGCGTTGACCCTTACGAGCGAAGCCGTGCCATCACCCATTATGCCTTCGACCATGGCATCACCCACTTCGACCTCGCCAACAATTATGGTCCTCCATACGGCAGCGCCGAGGAAACGATGGGCAGACTGATGCAAGACGACTTCCGTCCTTACAGAGACGAACTCTTCATTGCCACCAAGGCGGGTTACGACATGTGGGAAGGTCCGTACGGCAACTGGGGCTCTCGCAAATATCTCATGGCAAGCCTTGACCAAAGTCTCAAGCGCATGAACCTCGACTACGTGGACCTCTTCTATAGTCATCGTTACGACCCCAACACACCGCTTGAAGAGACCTTGCAGGCGATGGTTGACATCGTGAAACAAGGCAAGGCACTCTACCTGGGCATCAGTCGATGGCCTTTGGAGGCATTGAAGTTTGCCGACAAGTACCTCAAGGAGCGTGACGTGCCATTGCTCATCTACCAAGATCGCCTCAATATGCTCGACCGTGCGCCACAAGAGGAGGGCATCCTCGACTATTGCGCCGAGAATGGCATCGGTTTCATCTCCTTCTCTCCTCTAGCACAAGGTCTGCTCACTGACCGCTATCTCCATGGCATCCCATCGGATAGCCGCATGGCAAAGGAGCATTTCTTGAAGCATAGCGCCTTGACTCCAGAACTCCTGGAGAAACTGAAAGAATGGAACGAGCAGGCTGGCAATCGAGGCGAGACCCTTGCCGAAATGGCTCTAGCATGGATTCTCCATCAGAAAGGCGTAACCAGCGTGTTGGTGGGAGCCAGTTCTACGGCACAACTCGAAAAGAATATGAAATGTATTCATGCAGAAGCATTCTGATGAATACCCTCAAATATAAACCGCCATTTATATAAATGGCGGTTTATATTTGTATATGGATAACCATCTACAGCCAGTAAATAGTTAATTAGTAAAAAAGTTCTTAGTAAAAGAGTTCTTACTAGAAACCGAAGAATGTCATTTTCAAATAACATTTCGTATCTTTGCACCCAAATCATAATTGCCTTATTTTGCAATTACCCCTCCACTAGCGACTCCACCTCCTCATAGCCATCAAAGCCGAGACTCATGTCGGCACCATGGTTCTCGAAGATGGCGAGAAGGCACTGCTGCATCTCAGGGTCGATGAGAATCTCACCATTCCGCGCCTTGTAGAAACGACGCTGGGTGTAAGGAGTGCGAGTGTAGAAATAATGGGCATTGCCCGAAGGGATGGAATTGTAGAGGCGACGGAATCCCCTCGCCCACATCTGTTTTTCGGCAACGAGGTGATAAGGACAGCTTTCGCCCTCCAAATTCATGCGTTTCGCATTGAGCACCGCAAAGGTGTCGTCTTCAGCAAGCGACTTGACATACTGCGCATAGCGGGCGCAAGTGTTACTACGTGTGCAAGATGCCATAGGGCAAACTACACTGGATGGAATGTACTTCATACGATTCTATTTTTTTGATTTTATTATTTACGAATGATAGTTTCATAGAACTAGGGAAGAAAAGGTTGGAGCTGAGTTTCAATCATCTATGCTTCGAGAGTTACGACTTGTATCTCTAAGAGATAGGCGATGTATCTCCGAGAGTTGTTCTGTCGCAAGCCTAGGTTCAGACTTGTGCCTAACTAGAGCAACTTTTTGCCCTCTACGAGGGCAGTTTTGCGCCCTAGTCAGGCAGTTTTCCAGACCTAGGCAAGCAGCTTTTCATGCCTAGGCTTTCCTTGTTGAAAGCCCACTCATCGCCCACTCAAATCATAAGGATACCATTTTTGAAACCCACTATGTGATTTACTCTTCACTCTTCACCGTTTCTTCTGAAAAGCCGATAAACACCGGGGGTGCGAGTGGTGAAGAGTGAAATACAACTCTTCACCACTCTTCACGCCTCTTCACCTTACCAACAAGCACTAGAAAGACATGCTGAGAATCAAGCAGCCAAGGTATTGACCAACTGATAAGCCTGCCCCAACCGAGTGTGCTTACTCTTGCATCCCATAAACTTGAGAGTCTGCCCTATCTTGATCTTCATGCTCATGTTGGGCAGTAGCATTGGATACTGCCCATGGAGCACGTCATACACCTCGGAGCAGCTCATCCACTTCGCCTCCTCATCCTCCTCTGGCACACGGAAGCAAGTCTTGACCATCGTCTCCAAGTCATCTGTCTTGAAGAAGGCCAGATTGCGCTCCTGCAAGCGAGCCACCTCGTCATTGGAGAACCAATAAGGTATCTGCTTATCCCTCAGCTCATACACTACTTGCGCATAGAGCTGGTCGTAATAGACGACCGAGGCGTTGTCTATATAACGACCGGCAGGGATGTGAATACAGATGTATCGGCGACTTCCCGTAGGGTCGCAGAGCGGATGCTCGTCGTTGGTGGTTGCCAGGAAGGAGGCATAACGAGGACGATCAGCCTGCGCCTTGCCGAAGATGGGACGGCCGTTCACCTTCACCTTGGAGAGTGTCTGCTTCAACTTTCCCTGTTGGTTAGGTCCCATGTTGGCAAACTCATCTATGTTGACATAGAGGTTGTGGGTGAGGGCCATCTCGGCATCAAACTTGTTGGCGAAGTTGATGTGGTCGAGGAAATACTGACGCAAATGCTCTGGCAAGAGGCGGTTGGCAAAGGTGCTCTTGCCGCACCCCTGTTGACCAATGAGCACAGGCACTACCTCATTGCCGTGCAGTGCATCCATCTGGAGCCAGTGGGCCACCGCCGAGCGAAGCCAGATGGCACACCACGCCAGTTGTTCAGTGGTCAGCCCTGGGATTCTTCCGAAGAATTCTGCGACATAGTTCTTGCCATCCCACTTGGGCAAGCCCCTGAGATACGACTTAATGGGGTCAAAATCAGGGATGGCATCCGAGCCGATGTACTCCTCGATGTCCTGTCGAGGCGACTTCTTGCCTCCCACTCCCATTTTCTTGGCGGTGCGGACGATGGAGTTCACCTTCTCCTTGGTCAACACCTCCCACTTTAGGTCGCCATCTTGAAGAGAGGTCTCTCCATTCTCTGCATTTGAAGAAGCCTCATCGTTAGGAGTCTCTTCCTCGCTCAGCAAGACAGCCATTTCGGTCTTGCCGCTGAGCAAGTTGCGTCGGAAGGCATAGTGCTCTTCCATGAAGCTCTCTACCATGTAGATAACAGATTCGTTACCAGTCATCATCAAGGATGACTTCTCATTTACATTTTTTGTTTTTTCCATAATCATTAATTTTTAAATATTAAATAAACAATGTATCAGTACTTGCCAAATCATCTCGCCTACCCATACAGGGTGAAGGGCGGTGAAGAGTGGTGAAGAGTGCGTTTCCTCTCTTCACGTCACAACTTGTTGCATATCAAGCTTATACACCATATCCGTGAAGAGTGAAGAGATTTTCACTCATCGCATTCGTTTTTTTTCGACGATGCAAAGATAGTGCAAACGAGTGCAGCTTTTCTGTTTGCAAAGATACAAAATAGAAGGGTCAGTTTGCAAGTTTTCCCCGTTACAGGGAACGTTTCGGGGGAAAAACAGGGAAAAAATCGGGGGTAACAGGGAAAAAAACAGGGAAAAAACAGGAGAATAGGACTAAGAAACCAAAAAAAACGTCCACTTACCAAAAATGTTGTTTGCAATATATATACATTGCCTTGATCTGACCGTTGGAGTCAAAAACTGGCAAAGATATTACCGTAGATGTAGCCTTTATCGTTTCGCTATCCGATGGCGAACTCTCGCGAGTTACAATTTTCATAGCAAGTGTTAAACTATAATAATTATTAACCTTTTGAGGTTCAAATATTTGGAATTATAGTTGAGAAAGATTATCTTTGTGAACTATAATTTTAAAAGAAGACAATTATGGAGTTCAAGAAGCTGATAGATAGGAAGAACGAATTAGACAGAATCACGACATCACTCAAGAGAGAAGACACTCAGTTTGTCGTAGTCTATGGACGACGTAGAATAGGAAAATCTACGTTGCTCAAACATATTGTCAACACCCAAGAGAACGCCATTTATTTTCTGAGCGACACGTCATCGGAAACTGTTCAACGAGCAGCTTTCTCCAAATCGGCATCCGCCGTCATTGACGGATTTGACAAGGCAATCTATCCAGACTGGGAAACATTTTTCCGAAGTCTCAACCAGCAATTGACCAGTCGCACATTGGTTTGCATCGATGAGTTTCCTTATCTTGTGAAGAGTTGCGAAGCATTGCCCTCTATCATCCAAAAACTCTTGAATGAGAAAAACTTGAAGTTTGACTTAATCTTGTGTGGCTCTTCCCAGCAACTGATGCATGGATATGTACTCAACAAGCAATCTCCTCTCTATGGTCTTGCCAATGAAATCATCAAAATGCAACCCATTCCGTTCCGATATATAGGAACAGCAATGGAGTGTGATGCCGTGCAAGCAGTCAAAGAATTTGCGATATGGGGCGGTGTACCTCGCTATTGGGAAGTACGTAGGGACTATCCAGATACAGAAACGGCTATTCGTAAAGTTTTGCTCGATCCACAAGGTGTTTTGATAGAAGAGCCCCAACGCTTGCTCAGGGATGACATGAGAGATACGATCCAAGCCACCTCTCTATTGACGATTATCGGAAACGGAGCCAACAAACCATCCGAGATAGCATCAAGAGTTGGAAAGGACACGAGTGCCATTTCCGAGCCATTGTCCAAACTTTGCGATTTGGGATACGTCTGCCGAGAAGTTCCTTTTGGCGAAAATCCCAAGAAGAGCAAGAAAGGTCTTTACCATATCAATGACTCATTACTTCGCTTCCATTATCAATTCATTATGCCTTATCGCTCGCTATTGGAATTGGGGAAAATTGACACCGTGATGGAGGTTGTCAACAGTCAGTTGCCACAATTCATAGGCTATTGCTGGGAGCTATTGTGCCGCAACTATGTCAGTGGCAACGTCATAGATGGCATTGTCTATAACTTAGCTTCTCGTTGGTGGGGAAAGATTTTCCCTTCGGATTGCAAGGAGGGAAAGATGGTAGAACTGGATGTAGTTGCCGAATCTATCGACAAAAAGCATATACTAATCGGGGAGTGCAAATGGACACATGACGATGATGCCGACAGACTGATGGACGTGTTGGCAGAGAAAGCGAAATATCTACCATTCATTAAAAAAGGGCAAGAAGTACATTTGGTCTTGTTCTTGAAAGAATCTCCTCGCAAAATGACCAAAGAAATGAAGATCATCTTGCCAGAAGATGTTATCAAGGCATGATTATCCAAAACAAATTATCAAAAAAGAATAATTTGTTTTGGATAATAGAATAAAAGTATTATCTTTGCACCAAAAAGCATCAGAGATATGACCATCAACATCAACCCTTTCATCGTATCAGGTACGATTCCAAAGCCCTATTTCTGCGACCGTGTCAAAGAGACGGAAGTGCTCAATATAGCCATACAAAACCAAATGAACGTAGTTATTACCTCACCTCGAAGAATGGGTAAGACTGCTTTGGTTGACTTCGTATTCCACCAAGAAAGCATCGAGGACCACTACTTCACCATCAATGTAGATATTCTCCACACCACTTGCTTCAAGGAGTTCATCTACACACTTGGCACAGCCATCTATGACAAGATAGCCTCCAAGAGCGACAAGATGAGAAGGCTGTTTATCTCGACACTCCGTTCACTTTCCGCTAGCTTTGGCTATGACCCTGTACAGAACACGCCTACTTTCGACATCAAATTAGGCGATATCACCCTGCCGGAATATACCATCAAGGAGATATTCGAGTTCATCGACCAGGCCAGCAAACGATGTCTGATTGTCATAGATGAATTTCAACAGATCACCAAGTATCCTGAGAAAAACATAGAAGCTATTCTACGCTCGTATATCCAGAAGACAAGCAACGCCAACTTTGTGTTTGCAGGAAGCCAACGTACGATATTGGAGGAAATGTTTCTGTCTTCACGCCGCCCTTTTTTCCAAAGTGCGAAGTTGATGCAGTTGGAAGCCATCGAGTTGCCAATCTACACATCATTTGCCATAGGTCATTTCAAGGATGCCAACAAGGACATTTTTCCAGAAGCTATCGAGAAGGCATACACCACTTTCCATGGTGTAACCCTATATGTCCAGCGCATCTTGAAGGATGCCTATGCGCTGACTCCACAAGGCGAGACCTGCGACATGTCGCTCATCGACCAACTGATTAATGATTTTGTGGCAGAGAACGACTATCGCATCCGTGAGCTTCTAGCTTATATATCCGAGCCTCAAAAGGAGGTTTTGTATGCCATCCATGATGAAGGTGAGGTGAAGAGCATCTCTTCAGCCGCATTTACCAAGAAACATCGGCTCAAGTCACCGAGTGCCACACAGTCGGCAGTACAAAAACTGCTGGAGGATGATGTGTTGACTCGCAACGAGAAGATATATAGCATCGCCGACCCCCTACTTTCTATCTGGTTAGACAAGCATGTGAAGCTATAAAAAGGCACGGCCATCTATCCCAGATAGCCGTGCCACATATATATATTTATAAAACGCGGTTGTTTTATAATGTAGAGAGAGATTTATTATTTCTTCAATATTCTATCAACTGCCAATATGATATAATCTATCTTATACTTATCATTTTCTGTCTTACACAAACGCCTAGCATTCAGTAGCAAAGGACGAATCTTCCTCATTTTCTGAAGGACAATTGGTCCTAAGTCGGTATGAATGCCATACTTAACCTCACTAGCAGGTTCGACAGCCATTGATTCATAAAGCGCCGAACTCTTGCCAGACTTTTCTTTAGAAACTTCTGTCAAAAAACTACTGCTTGCAGTTAGATAAGACACCAAAGCAAACATATCATACATTTCATCAGAAGATGGAACTTTACCATTCTTTACAGAACGGAAGCAAAAGTCAGTCACATCATCTATCAAATCAGACTGAGTATAAGGAGTTGTAGAATGGCTTATGCTCATGTCCATATTTGGTAAACGATAAACCAAAGGTAATTGGATGGCAAATTCCTTTTTCCTTATCCATCCTCCAACATTAGCTGTTGGACCAGCAGACTGAAAATATAAAGGATTTACATCTAACCACGATGCGTCATTCAACTCATAAAGTAGCTCCTTAACAGCCTTACGTTGCAATGATTTAGGAACAGATTTCATTACCTCACTATTTTTTCCCTCCATATATTCATTTACATAGACACCACCTATATAAGGAGTCAAAGTTTGCAAAAGACTAAAATAATCATTGATGACAAACTCTGGAAATAATTGCCTATAAGTATCAGGAAGAGAACTATAATCATACCACTCTGGAGCATGCTTTGCCAAATACTTATAATGATGTAACATATTTTTGGCTGCTTGAAAAGGATCATTACTCATATCAAACTTTTGACAACGAGGATCCAATGCTTCTTTCAAACTTCGCTTACCACAGAAATATCGCACATCTCCAGCATGTCCTTTCACCCATTCTTTTAGCACATCGTCCGACACGTCAGGGGTATAAAGATACTTGATGACAAAGTCGTCATACACGCCTGGATGATTGAAAGTCAGTACAACACCTTTTTCCTTATCACCAGGCATTGCCACATAATTGTATATTTGTCCATCCATCACTGATGCCGTGATGCCATTTTCCTTGGTAAATTGTGGAGAACGTAACTGTTGTATAGAATATGCCGCAGAACCCGCTAGATTTGCTGACAAGCCCAAACTATAACCAAGTGCAGAGAGCATCTTGGCCTGCAATACCTCACAGAGCAAATCATCGGGCAAGTCATAAGAACGATACCGTTCATCCACTTCCGCCATCTTGCAGACACCATATCTGCGAACATCATCAGCCAAATTACGAGGTATCATGATACGAGTACCCAGTATTTCACCTGTACGTGGATCTACTGGTGCATCGAAACTAATAAACTGACTACTATTATTTGCCAGCTTTATCACATTCGCCATCGGATCATTAGCACTAAATGTAGAGTCCTTGGGAAAAGAATTCAACTGAATGGGCCTTCCTAATTTGGCTTTTTCAAAAGAATCGTTCCAACCCTCAACAGCCCTAGATATTGCAGCAATCCAAGTCTTGCTCAACAATGTATCTACATAAAATGTAATCGTATCACCTACATGATAATTTCTTCTTACAGCATAATAGCCATCCTTTGTATTTTCAAGATTACGATAATCTTTATACTTCACATACTTAGTTCCTACACTAGCATTAGCCGCACGAGGCATCATCTGCTGATTGGCAGAAGGTAAAAGGGAAATTAATGTTTGGACAGACACTTGCACAGAAGGCTTATTAGAAAGTTCTCCTATCATAGTACCCCCCAATGACAAAGTTCCATTAACCTCTTGCTGAAGACATACACATCTCTTATACGCAAAAACTGCCTCCATAAATGACAGCGAACTCTTGACAGAACATCCAGTTATGCTAGTACCCAAATCATAAGAAACTCCTTTCAAATCGAAAATGTCCTTATTGGAAGCACTGAGGAAATCAGTAGCCTCCACTAGCACAGCTGTAGAATCACGATTCCAAGCTTGAATGGATGCAGTTTTAAAGATAGCACCTTTTCCTGCCAAATCCAAAGCCTTTATTACAGCAGAATCATTTGGATTGACACGATAATTAGGCTTTGTTCGCCTAAAGGTAAGTAGGGTATCAGCACGTTCTACCACAAAAGTTTGGGCAGAATTTGCTTGAGCACCTACTAGAATTGGAAGGTTGGAGCTTGTGATAGTTGAAGACACAAAATATTCCTTACCAAAATTCTTGACTGGAAATTCCAAATATACCTTTTTATTATATAGGAAAATAGACATATCCGAATGTTTTGCCAACATAAGATTGTCCTTTTTCTTGAATATCTTAGGATATATTCTATCAAGAGTTTTCTTGGTAGAATCATTATTATTTACAGTTGTCACCTTTTCTTTCTTCTTATGATGTCTCGCTTGAACAGGCATCACAAGAAGAAAGGCTGACAAAAGAATGAATATCAATTGCTTCATAAAACTACCTCCTTATTTTATACTGTTGTCAATGATGCGCAACAAATATTCATAATGCGCTCTATCCTTTGATGTTCCTACGTTGCGATGAGCCAACAATAATCTACGCACTTTCTGGAGATAAGCATACATATCTGCAGGAGTCAACGATGGAGTACTAGAGAACATTTCTCTTGGCACTTGTTCAAATCCCCCAATAGGGTTCAAAGACTTATCAGAAACAGAAGGTATTGCTATGGATGGCATTTCCTCGCAATGACATATTTTGTCAAAATGAATAGAAAAGTTAGCGCTCTCGCCTACCAAAGCCTGATTTGCCAAAGACTTAGGCAATGTAAGACCACTATTATTAATCATATTGACAACATACGCCTTTTGCAAAGACATCTCTGAGTCTAATAGTTTTTTGCCGCTCATCGTTGGCTTCCATACGAAACGATACACCATATCCAAAGCCTCATCTGGTTGTAAACTAGTCTTATCAATACTATTATAACAAGAAACAACCACAGGTGCACTGAGTATCAATCCACGTACATAATTCTGAATAGTCAACTTTGGCGAACCACTTAAAGCGATTTTGCTAAGCAGAGTCTTATTGTCCATCCAATCCAGGTCGCTATAAAGTGTAAAAAGATAGTTGAGAGCCTCTTTCTGACGATTTTTATTGAGTCCACGCAATCTTACCTGCCCATCACCGTCTTTTACTTCATTAAGATAATAACCGCTCACATTGCTAGCCACATGGATAGAATAAAGTGCATATTGCTGAATGATATCATCTATCAAACTCGTACGATAACTCATATCCGAGTCTTTATCTTTCAGCCACTTATCCATGTTTACCATAATATACTTCAAGTTCTTCACTCCATACTTAGTTGCTTTAACTGCATCATTACCCAAATCCTCATTCATAGAACGAGGATCTCCAAAAGGAGTGGAAAATTGCTGTTTTCCATATCTGTAAAGTGGACTTTTTTTGAGAGAATCAGTTATCCATTGAGCCATATATGCCTCTTCCTCTTTCAAAGTTTTGTCAAAGATAGGAGTATATCCCCACTTAATGGCATATCTATCATAAACACCAAAACGTGGTGGAGTCAATTTCACTCCACGCTCTTTATCACCTGGCTGAGCTACATAGTTGAAACGAGCATAATCCATAATACTTGGTGTCGTTCCATATTTCTGAGTGTAAGCAGGGTCACGTAGTTTCTCCACAGGTACATTATTAGAAGCACCCATATTGTGCATCAATCCCAAGCAATGCCCCACTTCATGCCCCAATACATATCTGATAGCATCTCCCATAATGGACTCAGGCACCTCGTTAGTGCGTACAGACTTGTCGGCAGCAGCGGTTTGGACAAAAAGCCAATTATTTACCAACTTTATAAAATCGTGATACACATATACAGATGCCATCAATATCTCCCCACTTCGAGGATCAACCCATGAAGGTCCCATAGCATTTTTGATACTAATTGGCGCATAACGAATACAATTATACTTAATATTATCTGGATCAAACTCAGGGTCATCCATAGGAAAGTCCTTAGCTACAACAGCCCCACGCAATCGACATTCTTCCTCAAAGACTTGTGACCACATATTGACAGCCTCCTTGATATAAGGACGCCATCTTTCAGGAAAAGTATTATCTACATAAAATACAACAGGCTTTATTACATCAACTGTCTCGCCTCGCAAATATGCAGAAGTATCTTTCGGTTGCAAATCCCAACGATTCGCATAATAAATAGGTTTTGATGTAATAGGAGAAGGATTGAGTTGTTCTCGTTCGGTAAAGAAATACCCTATACGATAATCAGCCATACGGGGGCGATAAGGCTTTTCTTTCAATAGCATTATACTACGAGTCATTTCTGCTGTAAAAGGACGTTCCTTTACGATAGACTTTCCTTGGGCAGAGACAGAGAATTCGTATGATAAGCAGCTTTTGATAGAAACATTATCTGAAAAAGCTTTGACATCTACCAAATAAGAATTCTCACTCTTATAATTTTGCGTACGATTATAACCACCATAAACAGAATTCTCATCAAAAGGAGTCATCTTCTTGTTGTCACTAACAAAGAAGCTGGTCATATCAAAAACCACGGCAGTAGAATCTTTCGTCCAAGCAGCAATCTTAGGATTAGCAAGGATAACATCAGAATGACTTTTCACCAAAGCACTATCTATGGAAGATTCTGAAGCTATATAATCGGTAGATACCTCACGTAGTTGAACATTCGTTTTGTTTCGAGTAAACTTTACCAATAATGGAGCAGTAGGCTTTGCTCCAACAATGGCATTAGCATTGTCGGATACATTGGTGACAGTTGATCCTATCATCATATCTTTGTCCAAAAGGCTTACAGGCAATTCAAAATACACTTTACCATCCATCTGATGTAAAGTAATTAGTCCTTTTGCTATTTTGTGCTTCTTATTAAATAGTTTCTCGTACTCAGTTTTCTTGGCTACTGTATCAGCAGCAACCTCAGCCTTCTTTTTTTTCTTCCAAAAAAGCAAATGAGGGTGCCATGTCCCAGCAAAAACTGCGAGACAAAGCACCATCAATGGAAGAACAAACAAACGTCTTTTATTCATTATCAATTAGTTGTTTAATATGCGGTTGTACAGAAATCCAAGATTTTACCAAATCCAGAATAAGTCAATGCAGAAGTTGCATCCAATTTACCCGTACCAATTTGTGTCATTGGAACGACTGATATTTTTCCCTCATAAGTATCACTTTGCGTGGCTACAATCACGGCTTTCTTATTAAGAGGAAGTTCCTCTACAGTAGCTCCATCCTCAACCTTTCCTACTACACTATAGTCGTGCATATAAGCACCTTGACAGTATAACTTTGCCTTAGCAATCGTTTCACCTGCAGAAGGAGTATAGACTGGAATGTCATTTACGATAGCAGTACTTCCTGCAAAGTTGATTGAATAGATGCCATTTGCTGTAGCAACATATAGGATAGATTGATCGACAGCAAAGAAGACACTGACGGCTTTATCCAACAAAGCCTTTCCTGCCTCAGGAATCTCATAGCGCATCTTGGCAGATGCAGGAACTTCTGGAGTGATAGTTCCTATGATATTCCAGTCGTCATCATATTCATACTCTCCCTCTTGATAACGAGTGAAAGTATAGATGGCATAATTACCAGTCGCATTATCTTTCATCACAAAAGCAGGAGTTTCAGTTCCCGAGGTCTGACCTGCCGCAATAGCAGAAAGGTTGGGAGAATCAGCCGGATCAAAGAAAGTGTTCGAGGCCAAATCATTGGCATAAGAAATACTTCTTCCACCATTATCGCCATAAACGAAACAACCATCCTCTGCATCGTACCATATAATCATTTGAGAACCGACATTGGCTGAAGATGCCAAAGCCACAACGCCATTGTTTATTGGATATAAACTACCACCAGCATCATACCATCCAAAGTTACTAACACTAGTACTATTGACAGAGTACAACTTTTGGTTTGTATTCATAATAAGCCACTGAGCGTTCGTTGTATATATGTCAGTTACTTTCAGTCCATCAGGCTTATATGTGACGACACCACCTTCTGAAAGTTGACTAGTCTTGGAATAGTCCTTCGTATTGAACAAGACAGCATCGCCCTCATCAGTTACAGCCCATAGCGTATTCTCATGGGTAAGATTCAAATGTCCCTGTGAATTATACGTCAATTTTGTCATCAACTGATCGAAAGGCTTATGATTTGCCTTCTCCAATATTTGAGTAACTACCTTGTCCTCTCTGTTGGAGTAGTTTACAGTGAGATTCTTGCTCATAATCAAGTTGAGGTCTGAGGAAGAACCATCCTTCGTATCTGATACCACAATACCATCGAGGAAAGAACTCTGTACTACTACTTTCCAAAGTTTAGAACTTTGCAAGTCACCATGTTTAGTATCAGTTACCGTATAGCGAAGATAATAAGGCATAGTAGAAACTGCATTGTTGATGACAGTATGCAAGTCTTGCTCATCACTCAGCTCTATCCATTCTGGATTTTTGTCATTAGGCAGTTCCGATATTTCCCACTTAAAGGCAAGTCCATCTACATTCTGTTCTGTCCCACGCTTGATGGTTGGCTTCACATCCAATTCGTCAAGGTAACTTACATAGAGCGTAGAGGCATCGTCATCGGTAGAGATGGTAATGTCATCTATCTTGTTGGTAGCCAAAGTACTCTCGTCATCATAGCAAGAAGACAGAGATGTCAAAACAAATGCACTACCTAGCAAGTAGGATACTATATATTTATTTCTCATTGTCTTATCTTTTAAATTATTAATAACCACGAGCTTCAACAGGTTTTCCCTTCAAGGAGCCTGCATCATGCAATAATGGAGTTCCATTTTTCTCCTTATACTCTTGTAGCCAGTCATTCAGTTTGGCTTGATAGCCCAAGTAGGAGTTGTCTATATATATCCATGCATAGTTTGGAAGATACTTATAATTCTTATAAGCAGCAGAAACATTTGCCTGTGTTCCATGTACACTTACATCATCCCAATCATTCCATCCTGTGGCAGCTACAATAGCCTTCATAGCATTCGGACTATAGCAAGCCTTGCTGGTAGAAACCATACTAGCCATACCTTTTACCAAAAGATTGTAACTTCTTACCAAGTTATTATGAGGTGGTTCAGGTATTTGATTGTTCCAAGAAAGATGGGCATTCAAATATCCCTTTGGACCAGCAGCCAACTGCTCATTGCCCTCTATTTTAAAATCCAACTCATACGTTTGATCGCTCAATGCATCTAGGTTATACAGCTTAACACGAATATAACCATAAATAGAATCAGCAGGTATCACAGCATCGATGATTTCATAAGAACCCTCTGGAGCTGTAGATGTCTCTTCCAATGAATAGCTCACCTTTCTATCTTCGTTAGCAGGCTTTCCTATCAATGCTACTGGTATATCATATTCTTCATACGTAGCCATAGGATTATCCAAGAAAGAATAGTTTACAAACACTGCTTGGTCGACAGAACTATAAGCATTGCCACCTAGATTAGCCTCCGCTCTACAAAGAGAAGTACTCAAGAATCTTACACTAGCCTTACTTTCCTGATAGGTATCGATGTCATCCTTGCTGCAAGCAGAAAAAATCAAGATGATGCCCAATGCTAAAATACTATATATCTTTTTCATATCTCACATCCTTTTATTATTGAACACGACCTGCTGATGTCTCCATGTCTGGATATGGCAAGAGATAATCAGCATCCGTCATTTCATTAAAGTTTTGTATAGAAGTTACGCCTTTACGTTTATAATAGTAGAAGATTTCACCTTCGCCAAGGAATTCCTTGCGATATTCCTTTTTGATTTCATCTTGCACTTGTTCTATGGTCAAATCTGATAATGGAGTATAAAGACCACGCTTTTCTCTCACTACATTCAACAAGTCTTCTGCTTTCTGAGCATTTCCCTGTGATGCATAACATTCGGCTGCTATATAATAAATCTCAGGAAGACGAACTACAGGAACTCTTCCTGCATAGTAACTATTAGTCAAGTTCTTTTGATAAAGTTTGACAGGAACATATCCCATATCAGCAGCAGTTAAGTTCTGTGAAAGCAACACTGTAGCACGTACATCAACCGTTGACTCATCTTCCTCTGTAGAAGAATCATCATAAATGTCTTTCATCTGCTCAGGCGATAAATACATAGCATTATAGTCTGTGGCATAATAGGTAGGATTGATAAAATCTGCCATTTTTTGGTCTAGCTTATTGATATCTATTGCAAATAATGACTCATTAATCAAACTTGCGTTCGATCTATTGAGTGTTGCTGGTGAAGAAAAATTAAGCAAGAATGTATTATCACTACTCAATTGAATATTAATACCATCAGCCAATTTAGATATCAATTCCTCACAGATAGGAAGAGCTAACTTTTTATTTTCTTCACTACCACTCCACATATATACCTGAGCCAAGATAGCTTCCACTGCATAATAATTAAGTCGTGTGTTACGAGCCGTATAGAATCCATCATCATTAACTTCCTCATAAAAAGTTGCGTCATGTACACCACAAACAGGATCATAATCCTTCAAAAGAGCAGCAGACTCTGTCAGGTCTTTTACCAAGTAAGATATAACTTGTTCTCCCGTAGCCTGCTCTGTGATATTTTTATTCACAGTAGTCACATAAGGGATTGTTTTCTTAGCATTCAGTTCACTTTGTCTATTAGCCCAGTCTCCATACCCATAGAGTCGAAGTAACTGGAAATGCATAAGTGCACGAACAGCTAACAACTCGCCTTTGATAACATGATAATTGATGTCATTGATGCTATTCTTTCGCTCATCTATGTTAATCAAAGCTTCATTGGCATTCACGATAACACTGTAAGCTGATGCCCATACGGATTCTGTGATATCCTTAGTATAAGTAGTATTATAATTATGGGCTTGCAACTCAAAAGAAGCAGTATTAGAACTATACGCCACAAACTTTCGAGTTTCATTGGCAAGAAGGTCTGGCATATACCAAGAGAGGTCTTTTCCAAACAAGTCCTCTTCACCCATTTTCAAATAACAACCAATAAGTGACTGTTTAAATCCCGAGTCCTTACTATAATGGTCTTTCTCACGTATTTCATTGCTAGACGTTACATCAAACCAATCATTACAACTGGTAGCGAATAACGAGCCAGCAAAAGCTATTGCTAATAATTTATATAATTTCATATCTCATTATTTTATTAGAAGGTTGCAGACAATGCAAATGATAATGTTCTTGCAAACGGATAACTAGTACCACGCTCAACTTTAACAGAAGAGAATGTAGCTACGTCATTCAAATAGACTGCAAAACGCAATCTCTGCATATATAATTTAGCATAGATAGACTTCGGGAACTCATAATAAGCACTGATAGAAGAAAGTGTCAACTCGTTTCTATCTTGTACAAATCGAGTGGTAGCACGCGTATTTGTCTTCGAGCTATATCCTTTATATTGAGATATATCACCAGGCTTCTGCCATCTTCCTGTAAGCACTCGTCTATCCACATTGTAAATCATATCAGCATCCTCTACTCTATCTACTAACGTAGAATTATACATCTGACATCCAGCAAGATAAGTACAGGTTGCGGTGAAACCTATTCCTTTATATTCTGCATTAAAACCTATATTGCCACGATATTTAGGTGTTGCATCACCAGCAGCAATCATATCTGAAGAGTCATAAGTATAGGTATAAGTACCATCTTTCTTGATATAGATTTCCTCACCAGTCTGTGGGTCTATACCTGCTGACGGCACGGCCCAAATGGTATTCATAGAAAGACCATCTTGATACATCAAGACAGGAGTTGTTTGATTCTCACCTTCTGCTAAAGTGAGCATACGATTATTATATTCTCTCATACTCTCTGATAAGTTGACTATACGATTCTTGGTATAAACAAACGAACCATATACAGAAACAAAGCCGTCCTTATTTTGCCAAGGAGTATAATTAGCCTTGATTTCTACTCCCGAGTTTCTTACCAATCCTAAGTTGTCTTTTACGGTGTTGAATCCTGTAGAGGTCGGTATGCTAACATTGGTAAGCATATTCTTGGTGTCGGCCTTATATACATCAAATGTCAATGACAAGCCAAAAGCACGGAAATCAAAGCCAAAGTTGTAATCCTTCTTCTGCTCCCACATCAATCCAGGATTAGGCATAACGTTCAAATATGCTCCTGTCAGTCCCTCATAGTTAACGCCCGTAAAATAGCGATAAGTTGCAATGGACTCATTCGTGCTGAAGTTTTGATTACCTGTCAAACCTATACTTCCACGTAACTTAAACAACTTGAGCCACTTTACATTTTTCAGCAAAGGCTCATTATGAAGATTCCATCCCAAACCGACAGACCAACTATTAGCCCAACGCTTGTCTGAACCATAAAGAGAAGAAGCACTTTCACGCTCAGTTACATCTACTAAATAACGATCATCATAATCATAAGAAGCCGACAATAGAAAGCTCATCTCACGATTGATAGACGCATAACCTGACGGAGTCGTATTCTCTGCGTATTGATGTGCAAACGTAATATCAGCAGCTGATTCATTACCAAATCCTTCTGCTTGATGTTGATAAGCTTGATACTTTGTTTCTGAAACGAAATATCCAGCATTGGCAAACAAATGATGCTTGCCAAAAGCATGATTATAATTAATATTCAAGTCACCACTTAATTGTGTTTGCTTACCATTCTCCATAGTATAAAGTCCTCGGCGAGCCCAAAGTGAAGAACCCTTTGTATAAGATGCAAAACGAGAATGATTGGCAGGGTAAAACTCATCCACATCATTACGTTTTTGCTCAGCACCAATTCTCAAAGTCGCCTTCAAATCTGGAATAATATTCCATTCTGCATAGAAATTATCAACAAACTCCATATATGACGACTTCAAACTAGTACCAATTGTTGCATCATAAAGCGGATTAGCAACAGCACTACTTCCATAAGACAATGTATTATGAGCAGACTCAGCCCATCTTAATATATTGCCATTTTCATCTTCAGCCTGCCAATATGGATTCATCTTGACATAATCGGAGAATGTTCCATAAGGTGAATCGCTACTATGATTGGAAACAACGCTCAAAATGTTCTTGAACAAAAGATTCTTGCGACGATAAGAGAGGCTCACATCACCAGAGAAATTACGACGATTAGAACCTTTCATAACACCTGCCACATCATTATAAGTGAAATTCAAGATACCTCGGAGATTACGAGCATCACCCAACTCTATATTGATATTGTGTTTTTGTCCCACACCAGTACGAAGAGGCTTTGCCATCCAATCAGTATCAAGACCTTCGAGAGCTAACTTATAACGCTGATTGTAAAGTGTTGTCAAAGTCTGTTGTTGGCTAGCTGTTCCTCCATTATAATATGCCGAATTAATATCATACAAGCCCTCGAACTTCTCTACTTGCAACTTTTCCATTGCATTTGTCATATCATAACTTGACAAGTCAGGAATCTCCAAATCCAAACTACCATTATAAGTAATTCTAGCTTCCGTACCAGCCAAACGCTTTGTCTCGATGACAATGACACCATTGGCAGCTTTACTACCATAAAGAGCCTTAGCTGAAGCATCCTTTAATATGGTAATGCTCTCAACACGGTTCATATCAAGATCTTTGATACGCTCTGCTGATGTTTCAAAGCCATCAAGAATGAATAAAGGTTCATTAGGCTGATTCTGATAAGTACTCTTTAAGGAAGAAGTTTCTACAGGAAAACTCGAAGTACCACGCATAGAAATAGACATAGTACCATTAGGATCTGATCCTGAAGTTAGATTGTCAGCTATATAAACGGTAGGATCCAAGTTCTTTAAACTCTGAAGAATATTTTGATTACTTACACGACGTAAGTCATTACCAGAAACTGTAGTTGCAGAACCTGTAAAACTTTCTGCTTTTCGAGTGTAAATACCAGTCACTACTACATCATCAAGTACTTGTTTATCTTCTTCCAGTTTTATGACGATATTATCAATATTCTTTCGGCAGTTAACAAAATATGAAGTTGTTTTCATACCTAAATATGAAACTACCAAAGTTTCCCCTTTTCCCTGATTAAGATTCAAGGAAAATCGACCATTGGCATCTGTTACTACACCTAAATCAGGATTTCCTGCTACTTGTATTGTTGCAGAAGGTATTGTCTCACCTTTACTATCTATTACTTTTCCAATAATAGATACTGTAGCTTGCCCATTGGTCGATACATTCTGAGAAGTTTCATTTTTCAACTTTACAGAAATAAAGCCATTATGCTGCGTATAAATCACAGGAAGCCCTTTGAGTACTTGCTTCAAAGCATCTGTGACATTTGTTGCTTTGACACTAGCATTTACTCTGTACTTATCCAAGTCTTCGTATGAAAAAATAATTTTCGTACCAAATTTTTCCTCAATTTTTTTCAAAATTGAAGTCAAAGGCTTAGAATTGATTACTTGCTCATACTTTGTTTGATGATTTTGAGCAACAATATAATTGCCCTCCGAAATATTCGGCGTCATTAATGCAAAGCACGTCAAAAAAAGAAGTTTCTTCTCTCTCATATCTGCACTTTTAGAATATTACTACTATGGAACAATCCTAGTTCCGTTTATTAAAAATATGCAAATATGACGTACCATCCAACAAACAGGGCACCCCTAATTGATACTATTTTCTAGAAAAAACTTACAAAAAGTAAGATTTTCAAAGAAAACCACAATAATTTTAAACTCTTTTCAAACGTTTCAACAAAATATTGTTTATCACATTATACTATACCTTCACATTTAATATCTACAAGAGCCTCTAGCAGCCTTCTAGTTTCCTCCCTAAGCCTTCGTTCATACATTTCAGCCCGACATTGATATAAAATAATTTAAATATGTTTCATATTTTATCCAAAAACAACTATTTTTACATATCTTTGCGTCAAAAAAGAAACATGTCTGACATATTAAATATATTATACAAACTAAAGATTTGATCAAGGGGTCACTCTATTACTATCGTATTATCTTTCACCTTCACATTGATATCAGAGGAGGCATTGAGAATTTTCAAGGCTTCATCCAAGCTACCCTTCATATTGCACATATAATGGAAATGCTTGTTGAGCAACTGCTCGTCTCGACAGACCACATTCACATTATACACCCTACCCAACTGCTGCAATATCGTGCGAAGGGAAGCATTGTCGAAATACAAAATGCCGTCCTTCCAACTGGTGAAGTCCTTGGGATTCACATTCTGCACCATCACACTGCCATGCTCGACATAGGCATCCTGATTAGGAGTAATCGTTACCTTATTACTATTTAAGGATACTTCCACTGAACCTCTTACCAAGGTGACATGCACATCCTCATTGTCATAACAACGCAGGTTGAACTCCGTACCCAACACCTTGGTTGCTACAGAATTAGTCTTGATGACAAATGGCAACGATGCATCATGATGCACCTTGAAATACCCCTCGCCACAAAACTCGACATTGCGATTGTCCTTGCCAAAATTCTCGGCATACTTCAATACACTCTTTGCATTGAGATATACTTCCGTACCATCAGGCAAGGTGACATTCTTCTGCTCACCAGCCGCTATCGTAATCATATTATAAACGATATGGGTACGACAGTCTTTCTCTTTGACAACTATTGGTGCTTCTACATTCGTAGAAACGGAATCCCCGGCAACAGCAACCTGCTGTCGGCTTGCCCTCTTAGACTCTTGACCCGTCCATAAGAACAATAGCAAGGTTACTGCGGCAGCTCCAGCCATCACATACTTGAGGATAGAATACCACCGAGCATGAGACTCATTTTCGTCCTCCTCACTAGCAATTCTTGCAGATGGCTGAGTATCTCCAAAGAGATGCGTTTGCTCAAATTGGCTCCAAGCTGCATCTACATCTGGGGCTAATCCAGCCTTTCGATTGATGGCTTCATCCAGATCGTTAATATCGCACAAGAAATCCATGCCCTCCTCATCTCTGAGCAGTGCTTCCAAACAATCTTCCTGACACATGGGACCATCGAGACTGTCTAAGACTTGTTGTTGAATATTCTGATCTTCCATCGTTTCTTTTTAGTATTTATAAAACGAACTTACTTGAAAATACGACACCTTATTTTCTTTATAATTAGTTACAATACGTTAAGTTTGGTAAAACTAATGAGCTTTAAACTTTTGCCGCATGTAACTCAGGGCTTGCATGATGTGCTTCTTGACCGCACTTTCACTGATGCCCAACTCCTCGGCTACTTCCCGATATTTCTTACGCTGTACATAGCACATCGTCACTATCTGCTGGGTACGTGGAGTCAACTCGTCCAAGGAACGCATGATGGTTTGTATCTTCTCTTCATGCAAATCCACCTCTTCGGGATTGAAACTCTGCTTGCCAACCGCCATTACGCTCGCCTGCACATATCGACTACGGATGTTTTGCTTTCGGATATAGTCGAGACAGACATTTTTCACCGCCGTCAAGAGATAAGAAGACAACTTGTCCACGTCGCTATCTTGCAATCGACGCCAAACCAGTTCGAAAGCATCAGCAACAACATCCTTGCTTGCCTCGTCATCATGCAAAATGCGCAAGGCAAGATAGTAGGCTTTGCCATAGTTGTCCCTAAATAATTGTTCGAAACTAGCTTTGTCCATTCTCTTCTTATCTTCACTCTCTACAATGGAGACTTGTCCATTGACCAAATAAAAGTACAGCCTTGCTCTATTTCGAAATAAAACAAGGCTGCACACGATATAAAACTTCGTAAGTTATTTCACCTGTGAAGTAACAGGATTTCTCACTCCCTTCATGCCAATCAAGAATGCCTTTGCACTACCAAACTTCAAGAACATATCCAAGCGTACTGGAATATGGTTTTCATCATCGGTGACATAGAAGTCCACGATACGCTTGTACTTACCATCCTCATACTCCATATAGGAAAGGCGCAAACAGCGATATTTCACGCCATTGTCTGCCTTGATAGTTTCCTTACCAGAAAATCTTATTTGGGCTGGTGTCCTGCCATTTCCATCGACGATAGGGAATTTGACGACATAACCCTTCTTCCAATTGGTAGGGTCGAAGCTACGGGCACGGAGAAAGATACTCAACATATCATATACGCAGTCATCGTAACTGGCATTCTTCCAATGTTGAGTTCCATCATGCTTCTGGCGGTGCATCTTGACATGGCACCTGCCGCCAGAATAGCTATAGAAATCCTCATCCACCGTATATCGCTTGCCTTCACGAGCACCCTTTCTGAAATAGATAGGTGCCATATCGGTACCCACATAGCAAAGCAATGTATCACGAAGCACGAAGAAATCATCCACCTTCTTATTGCCACGTGTCACTAGAGACGTACGATAAGCAGGCCTGCCATTCTTGGTAGTCTGAACGATAGACATACTAGCTGTACCCGCCTTGACCCATACAAACTTCCAGTTGTAGTACAAGTTATAAGTGAGAAACTCACCCGACTTGAAAGCCGTATTACGGAAAGTACACTGAGCCGACACCGTAGTGCTGACCATCAGCAGTAAAACTGCTATCCACAATGACTTGATTCTTTTCATAACTCTTATAATTTAGGAATGTACTGTATGCCAAGTTTCTTGGCACGCTGCTCATTCTGGTTCTTAACTTTCTTCTCCTTGTCAGGCTTCTGCTTGGTGATGGCAGCAGGCTTCTGACGAGACAAAGGCGTACTCTTAGGGTCCCAAGACTCTGTGATGTCCCACTTAGCCTTGCACTCTATGAAGTTAGGATAATAATATACATCCTCTGCTTGCTGGTCTTTATCGTAATCGCCCGTATCCCACTTGCCATTATTGTTCTTATCCACTATCAAGCGCATGTAGTACTTCTCTGGCTTCAGATAGTAGAACTCAGCTACACCATTGGAAGCCTTCACTTCCTTGATAACTTGGTCTTGTGCATTGAGCAACTGTACGAGCAATGGCTCATCCTCCAAACTGGTGATGTTGACCAAGAGCGTGCCATATTCATCGAGCGATGATACCTTAAATCCTTGCTTGATGGCTTTCGATGCCAATCCATAGATGTCTTGGAAGGCTGCGGAATCTACTTCCAAACTATATTCGATGTCTGGTCGCCACTCTCCTCTCAATTCATATTCCCTATTTCGATTGGCTATCGGCTGGAAGTCCAATGCCGCTCGATACCATAGGGTATCATGCTTAGCATACAAGTGGATGGCTGATGTATCTGCCTTGGCTAAAGGCGTAGGGAAGGTAAACCGCACATTCTTGTCGGGATCCAACTGAGATGACACGCCCACCTGTACCTGCAATGGTTTGACAGGCATAATGGAGTCGTATGGTTCACCTTTCTTCTTCAGTTTCTCTTGTTTCTTGGTCCAGTCCTCCAATTCCTTATCCAACTGCTTCTTGCGCTTGGCGTATGGCTGCTTGGACAACAATTCCAAGGTATCTAGTTTATCAACCAAAATTCCCGTACTATCTGTCATGCGATATGCCAGTTCCAATCGCAAGGTATCTTGGTTGACCAAAGCTGTATCTCTCAACCAATAAGTTACCGTATCCTTCTTCTCCGTTGGCTCTATGACGAAAGCATCTTTCTCATCGAAATTCAATCCCTTGATAGTTGGTAAGATCGAGTCGCCGTAACTGAAGAAAAGTGAGAAGTTGTTGGCATCCTTACGCTCCGACTTTAGGAAGAAGCGATCGGTCTGCATCTCCGTGAAAGCCTTCAGTACGATGTCATCAGGCAAGAAGTGAGTATATTTTACTTGGTCGATAGACTTGATATGAAGGGAATCGACCCAAGTAGTATCTTGACGAACATCGGGCTTGGAAGATGGTACGATAATGTCATGGCAAAAAGCCAATTTCTCGCTTTTCTGATTGAACATATAGTTGCCATCCATATCCTGGAGAGCATAGATACGATAAGAACCGGGCGCTATGCCCTTGATGACAAAGCGACCACGACTATCTGTACGACTCACACGAAGCATTGGCTTCGTCTTGAAGGCAGAATCGGCTTGGTCACTATACAAGCCCACCAAGATACCCTTGATAGGTTCCAAGTTTTCCGACTCCAATACATAACCAGAAACTTCCAGGGTATCAATTGCCTCACCTGTAGAAAAACTATAGGTAAAGTTACCCATCGGATTGTTCTCATTGTTATCACTGATAGCATCAGAAAAGTCGATGGTATAAGTTGTGTTCGGCTTCAGGGAATCAACCAGAGAGACCGTGATTTTCTTGCCTGCCGTCTTGATTTCCGGTGTTTCTAATTGTGGAGGAGACACGACCACCTTCTCTGAAGGGTTATCAAGTTTGATAAACTCATCGAAATAGATGTTCACCTTCTTGCTCTTCACATTGATTCCACCATCGGCAGGATCTGCTCCGATTACCTTAGGAGGTGTCTCATCATACCAACCGCCATCAGGCTGTCCCATCTTGGCACAAGAAGCCAGCAACAGAAAAGCAAGCAGATAGAGAGGAACCAACAACGAGTTTTCCCTTTTCATCTTGTACATTGAAAAACGATTCAAAAACTTTCTCATGAATACTTACCTTTCTGCTTTATCTCATTAAAGAGATATGATACATTATTATATATATACTCATATTAGTTCATCTGTAGCATCTCATCGATATTCTTTCGACTATTGCTCAGACGAGGTATCTTATGCTGACCACCCAACTTGCCCTTGCTCTTAAGCCAATCATTGAAGAGGTTAGGACGAGCCTTGACAATCTCCAGGTGCTGGAGTGTCACATCATGGAAGCGCTTAGCCTCATAGTCACTGTTGATTTCCTGCAATCGCTTGTCGAGCAAGGAAGCAAACTCATCCAAATTTTCCGGTTCCTTGGAGAACTCTATCAACCATTGGTGACGGCACTTGGCATTGCTGTCCATATAGACAGGAGCCGCTGTATATTCAGCCACTTGCGCACCGGTCTTCTCACAAGCATAGTGCAATCCCTTCTCGGCATTGTCCATAATCAATTCCTCTCCAAAGGCATTGATGAAGTACTTGGTACGTCCAGTGATAATAAACTTATATGGATTCTTGCTTGTAAACATCACTGTATCTCCAATGAGATAACGCCACAAGCCGCAAGAAGTGGTGATGACCATCGCATAGTTCTTGCCCACCTCGATACCCTGCAAAGGCACTATCGTAGGATTGTCTGTCCCAAACTCATCCATCGGGATGAACTCATAGAAGACATCATAGTCTATCATGAGCGACATCGCAGGGTCGCTAGGATCGTCTTGAAGTCCGAAGAAACCCTCGCTGGCATTATAAGTTTCCATATAGTGCATACTTGGCGAAGTGATGAGCTGCTCATACTGCTTGCGATAAGGAGTGAATGCGATGCCACCATGGAAGAAGACTTCCAAGTTAGGCCATACTTCCTCTAAATGCTTCTTGCCAGAGAGTTCCATGACACGTACCAATACGCTGAGCATCCAACTAGGAACACCCGAAATATTGGTCACGTTCTTATTCATCGTCTCACGGGCAATGCGATCACGCTTCACCTCAAAGTCACTCAGAAGAGCGGTTTGCTTCTTAGGTACACGCACCATATTGGCAAGAGGATTGATATTCTCGATGAGAATGGCACTCAAGTCGCCGACCAAACTGCCAGATACATTGTAGTTAGGTGAATGGCTACCACCGAGTATCAAACTCTTTCCATCGAAAATCTTGCTTTTCGGATTGTTACGAAGATAATAAGCCACGGCATCGAATCCACCTTTATAGTGAATACCATGCAAGCCATCATGAGAAACAGGTATGAACTTACTCTTGTCATTGGTGGTACCAGAAGACTTAGCATACCATTTCACGGTTCCAGGCCAGAGAACATCCTGCTCTCCGTGGCGCATACGGTCGATATCCCCTTTCAGTTCCTCATAGGAATTGACAGGTACATTTTTAGCGAATTTCTCGTAACTATCAGTCGTATTTAGTAGATGCTTAACGCCATATTCTGTATTTTTGCCCTTATTGATAAGGTGCATGAGTACTTTATGCTGCATATGTTCTGCATCATAAAGGTACTTCTCCAATTCCTTCTGGCGAGGTTTGAAGACGTTGCTTACTATACTTGTTAAACTCATATATGATATTAATATCTTTTGAGTTGCAAAATTAACCTAAACTTTTCACATAGAGAAAGTTTTTACTATTTTTAATATTAAATATATGCCTTTCAAAAGAAAAGAAGAATGACTAAGGCTCGGAATTCGCACTTTTTATTCGTAATATAGCTTATTTTTCTTCAAGTCAATATAAAAATTCCCCTTAAAGAACGAACCATTGATACTACCAAAGCTGTTTTTAATAGAGATATTTTTCATGATAGGAATAAAATGATTAGGAAAGTACTTAGTACCTATCTTTAACTTATCATATCTGATAGCTTTATAGCTATCCAAATAGTCATTATAAACATCTATCAGTTTCACCTTCGTTTGTTTGCAAAACTCATCCAGATACTTACTTGGATAAAACTCTATCAACTCTGCATTACTCAGATACAGCCTCATGTTTCCTTCCAAGTTCCACATTTTTCCATCCTGTCGGATAGTTATTGGCACCTTTATTACAATTGAAGGATAGACAGAAAGGATGTCAAACTTGCTTAACTTTGTAGTATCCACGGCATTCATATCCACAAAAGCCAACTTTTGATCAGCAAAATTAAGATTGATAACGTTTTTGGTAGAGTCGGAAAAGTTGCAGAGGTTTTGCACATCAAGTTTTGCAGTAAACGGATAAGAATTTTCCAGCACGAAGATATTTCCAACAAAGCAAACATTCCCCACATTGAATTTTCCCACAAAAATATTCTTCACAAGATACTTTTTTCTAAAACATTCTATAGACCGCACCTTCAACTTGGACTTTGCAAAAGAGTGGTCAGGAAACATTTCATTGAAGTCATGCTCCTTGATATAAAAACCAGCATCTCCAGTAGTTATCAAAATATCATTAAGTTTCGTGCCATTGATTGGCGCACTTATATAATACCAGCTTTTCTTAGATTCTTTCTGATACACTCTAAACTCTGTCTGTGCCTTCAGGCATATGCTGAACAAACAGACTAACAATAACATAATACTGCGCATAGTTGATATGATTTTAATTAGTAATATTATTAAAATGGGAAATTATTCCTTTTAGTATAAATTTATCTATAAAGCTACAAATTTTTATCTTTCAAAATATCATATAAAGCTAGATAACGATATTTAAAAACTAAAAGATAAAACTCTTGAATATACGCAAAATACTCATTATTCGCTTTAAGCTCTGAAGATTTGATTCGCAAATACTGGTCAGAATTTATTCTTCCTATATTAACCTGCTGTTTTACTAACATCTTCTCTTGTTTTAATAAGTCCAAAGTTTTTCTTTGGTTAGAAATAATACCTGCGAGTTGTGAAATATAAGCCAATTCACTCATAATACTTTGGATATAACGTTCTTTTGAAGCCTTATATTTATCATCAAGTAACTCCATTCTAAGTTTTTCCTTTTTCAGTTTAAACGATGATATTTTACCATCATATATGGGCATGGATATAGACAATGAGATAAGGTTACTTTCAAGTTTATCTTTATAAGCATCTGTAAAATTCTTAAACTGCGAGTTTACTCCTCCCCCAACTTCTATCTCTACAGAAGGCCTCATTGTACTTTTTTGTTTTTGAACTATCATCTGTTGAGATAAGTTCTCACTTTTTTCAACTAAATCAACATTATACCTTAGTACTTTTTCTAAAATTTTCTCTTTATCAAAACTTTGAAAAAATGAAGGAAAATCTTTTTCAGAAAAAGCCACGATTAAATTACTACTATCATTCAATAGCAAAGTCAAATTATTTTGGGCATCTTGTAACGCCTTTCTATTTTGAATAGCATTTTTCTCTTTAAGTAAATCGACTTCTACCTCTATAAGATTTGCTTTTGAAATTCTATTTTGTTGGTATAAAGACTCAGCCCGGTTATAGACGAACTTTGCTAAATCATAGTTTTGTTGAATAAGTTCTATTCTTTTCTGTGCACATAACAAAGAGAAAAAAGCATCTACAACTTTGAATTTTATCTTTTCTATATTTTGCCGATGTTGTATATTTTCTAAGACTTTATCTGCCTCATCTTTTCTTTTCAACCATTTATATTCATTGTAGCCACCAATAGTCTGCTTATATGAAATCTTACCAATATTATAATAATAGGCGTATGTTTTAGCTGTATTATTCAAATTATCCAAACGTGAAAGGCTTGATTTAAAAGTCAACCATCCACCAGTAAAAGGAACTAATTGCCTAATACCTAAAGATAACTCTGAATTTGCATAAGTCCTACTTCGATAAACATATGAACCATCATTTTGCGATACCATACTTATTGACTTTTCATAACTTGGCACGGATGCATGAAGACTGATTTGGGGTAAGACCTGAGAATGGAAAGTTTTATGAGTAAGTTGCTTAATAGAAGTCTCTCGCATTTCTTGTAAATACTCACTAGTATTCTCTACTCGACTTAATGCCTCCCCTAATGTATAATAAACATCTTGAGCTAAAGCAGAAATAGCACCCAATAGTAACAATACAGAAACAGATACTCTCAACATATAACTTTAAAATAAATACAGTTCACACTCACAAGAATGCAAGCATGAACTGTAAAACTAACAAACTATGCATTATACTTTCTAATCACAGTTAGACAGATATAATTTCTTATAATGACAAATACAAATCTATTATCTAATCCAAATTCTCCCTTTCTCTTTAGAATGCTTCTTTAATTTTTCCGATTCTTCATTATATTTTTGTATAAAAGTATGAAGTTGCTTTTGAGACTTTGTTTTAATTAGTATCAAACCACCCATCCGAGGATAGAAATACTTTAATATTTTCGGGTCTTTCACTATATCTACAGACTCAATATCATCTTTAGAAATGCTATCTAAAGATTGAACTTCAATCCCATCAACCAAAAAGACAGGGATATCAAAAGAAGACGAATCTTTCGAATTTTGAGCAAAAGAAGATTGGCATATGAATTTTGTACTATATTTTTTTATTTGTACAAGTGACATTGGGAAAGAGGCATTTATATAACCACCAGCAAGATTGCTATCAACTACAAGAGGTTGCCTCAATAGAATTTTATTAATTTCTCGCATTTGGAAATTAGAAAAACAATCAACAACCTTGCGATTAATAGAGTAGTATAAATCAACAAATTCTCCAGTGGCAGGGTTTATACGATAATTACATATTAAAGGTACAACTCCTACATGAATAAAGTTGTTTAGCTCTTCCTTTGAAAATAATGGAATTATACTATCCATGGCTGACATCATTTGATTATTTATCATATTGACATATTCTTTAACTTGCCAAGGTTCTAATAATCTAGCTTTTTTATCAGCAACACCATCTTTGACTGCATTTTTAGATAGTACTCTAACTTTAATACGAGATTTTTGCACATCGTATTTTCCTTCCCAACATACAGAATCTGTACCAGAAGAAACGGTTGTCCCTTCTCTTTTCAAATCTACACCTTGGGCATAGAGATTGCACACTCCTAATATGGCTATAAAGACTAAATTTAATAGTTTTTTCATTTTTTATTCTTTTGGTTTATGCAAAAATACAAAATAAAAGGTTAGACTAGCCCAACTTTTCGTTAAATAAATTTAAGTAGCTGATTATAATCAGCTACTTAAATTTTACAGACCTAAAAAATCAAAGAAATCATCCCAACTCCACTCATAATCAGATTCTAACTCATCATTGTAGCCATCTATATCCTTATGTGCATCTTGAAAATCTTGGAACCAATTCATAATGTTCTCCTTAAAATACTCCCTATCAAATGTATCTCTATCATCAAAACAATTAATGACAAAATCTCTCCATTCATTAGCTTTATCTTCGGAATCGATATCTAATGTTGCGCCAAAGCCATGACCACCATTTTTAAGCATGTCAGCATAATCAGCAATATCCCCTAATGCTTTCTCTTGAAATTCCTCTGCAGAGCGAGAATTGCCATCAAGTATTCCCATCGCATCTTGTGCTGCATGGATTAACTCTCTTGTTATTACATTTGCATCAGTACTTGACGTTGTTATAGTTTTATTTTCTGAATTATAAGACGCTGGTCCATTATGAGAATTTTTGAAATTAGGATCGTAAACAATCGTCACATTACCTTCTTTTATAAACTTTTGGACATTCTCTGGAAGTTTCCCTATTGTTTTCTCCAATTCCTTAGGTATGTCATCTTTTTCTTTATCGTCCTGGCCATTATCAGAGTCATTATCATTGCTACTTCCATCATTCTCCAAATCATCATCCCATCCCTTGTCTTGTGGATCATTTGGGTTCTCCGTTTCGTCACGCTCAGTATCTGGCAGGGAATCTGGTCTTTCTCCTATAATGACGACTTCCTGAATGTCATTAATACGCTCATCATCGTAATAGCCATCACCACCCATAAGCTGCTTACAGGTCAGAACATCCAAAGTTGGAATGGATAGTTCTAATTCTTTTAATGTTTTTCTCATTTTCTTAAAATTTTATGTTATTAAAAAGTTCAATATGTTTATTCTTATAACTCTTGAATTTTATCTTTACTCGAGTACCATCTTCATAATAAGCGACATAACCTTCTTCATTAGGCATATCTTGTTTCTCCAAATCCTTGATATGGTCATGCTGCTGATAATGTTTAACATTAGGGAAATTCAAATCTGCCAGACGGTGGGATAAAACATCACAAAGATTGTTATTGTCATAAGCTCCTATCAAAAACAAATCCTCAATTTCACCATAATCGACAACATGCTTGTCACGAGGTGTTATGATTTCAAAGAAATAAGTATAACTTTTGCTCATTTTGGGAATTTCGCTTGAGTACTTTGAATACAACAAAGAAGTTCCTATAATGGCTTGTTTAGACGTAAAAGAACCACGAGTAGCTATAAATGGAAAATCAGCTAACCAATACAATATTCCCAAAGCACCGTCTTTCTTCTCGTATAGTTCAAAATGCTTGTTTCCATGAGGTACAAAATAATGATAAAGTTGATTTCTCTCGAAAAATTTCTTCATTGGACGAAACAGAATATGATTATCGTTATCCACTATCAAACCACGACACCACATAGTTACCTCATCCCAATATTGTTTTCGTTTACAAAGATGGGTATAATTCAAGATGCTCATCCTAGCCTCATAATGCTCTTCTTTACAAATATATCCACTCATGATTAGCCATTCAACATATCGTCTAGACAATACTTTTGGATTCAAATGCAACATAACAGACAATTGAGACAATTGAAGGTGCTGCTCGGCATCTTGGTAATCATAAAAATGGCAATCTAAAATTTCTCCTTTATCCAAAACACCTAGTCTGGGTTCCTCAAATAACTGGACCACATAATATATGATTCGCCGAGAATAGTTTACGGACTCTATATTCATAAGATATGGCTTACCCAAACGAGACTTTTGTATAACGAGTCCTGTTTCTTCATAAGTTTCCCTAATGGCTGCCTCTATTGGTTTTTCATTTTTTCCAATCAAGCCCTTAGGAATGGACAAATGGCATCCTTCCATGTCATTCTTCTGACGAACCAGAAGAATCCTATTATCGAACAGAACAACAATACCAGCCGACAAGTGTTTCATTTAAGATAACGTTTTTTCCAATTTATGACTGAAGTCTCATAAACATTGGGGGTCTTCATCCTTTCATCTATATCAAACACCTCCATCGTTTTGTCTTGAATACGATTGATACCCCCTTTAGTCTCAACAAACCTATTTTTGACATTTTGCAACCAATTTTCAAATCCCATCATATAAAAATAACTTGGCACATTTCGCAAAATTGAATTTAAATGGCAATCTTTATCTTGCAGGGCTTTATATACATCAGCACTTGTTATAGAAGGTGCTGGCGCATGAAGAACTTGGCGTAATTCTTTCACTTTCAGATAAAGCTTTCTGTCAAGGTTCAATATCGAATCAAGAATACGATGAGCCTCTTGATACCAAGGAAACTTGAGTTTCAACATATTACCATTCTCTAGATAGATAACAAACCCCTCTTGATTAGGAAGGTTTAAAGATATGAGTTCATTAAAATCGGTAATGTGCCCATACTCCTTTGTGTAATCTTTTGCCATAGGAAAACCCATCTCATCAATATCACAAGGCATTCCTGTTTTTTTGTCAACCTTCCCTATCAAAAACAAATCTCTGGTCGTTCCATAATCTATCAAAACATTCGATTCCGGGTAAACAGCTTCAAATATATAAGTATAGTTACGGTCAAATCGCTGAAATGTATGCTTGTATTTATCATATAGAATCTTTGTTGCTTCCTGTGCCTTAGGATTTGTAAAAGAACGTTGTGTTGCCAAATAGGGCTGATTACCTATCCAATATAGAGTACACATCGTGCCATCAATCTTTTCCATGATTTTAATTTTTCCTCGTGGAAGTTTCATTATCTGATTATCATTCAACAAAATAGTATCTTTAGACAAATACTGTTTGAATGTCCAAAACTTCATGAAAGGATGCTCAATAACCTTACCTTTTCCATCTAAAATAATGCCACGACAATGCTTCGTTACCTTATTCCAAACAATAGGTTTGAAGTCTCCTGAATAGTAACCAAAGATATACCTATCAGCAGTAGGATGCTTTTCATAACAGATAAACGTTTCATCTGCATATTTTTTCAACAAGTCAAGATTAAATTCCATTTCTTAAAAATTGTGGTACATAAGTAATGTAAGTTTGATAATAACTATCTATCAAAAAAGTATGAAACAACATATTTGTTACTTCTTGAAAAATCAGCAAACGTTGCTTATTTCCTCGAATGACAGTAAGGAAGTTAGCTCCTGTAAGAGTTTGTTCTAACTCAAAATGCCTCAAATGCTCATCCAAGTTTTGCCATTTCTTTAATGTTTCAAAATAGTTGGAATATATCATACCATAATTTTTTCTACACATTGTTTCTATCTCAATATGAAGTTTTTGTTTTACAATAACGTTAACATTATTATTGACTATATATCGCATATTATCAGATATACAGATATGTGTATATTTCCTATACAACTTGATATTATCTTGATAGAATAAGGAAATATCTTCGTAACATATCTTTGCCATAAAAATATAGGCATATATAACCTCTGTAATAACTAAATTAGAATTGTCCTTTTCTGAATTACATAAAGTCAATATATATTCTTGAATACCTGCAACAATCTCAACAACCTTTTGATACAAGTCTGAGTCCAGTATTTCCAAATGATTTTTAACTCTAACATAAGGGATTTGAATGGATTGTAAATATAACTCAGGAGAATGTTCATACAGATACAATTGCACTTTTTCTAATAATTTTTCATATTGAGTTTGTTTATTTATATATAATGTATATACTGCATAACAATTATAATTATGCTTATAGAACTGCACAATCCCTTGATTATTCTTCAAATACTGGCTCATCAATGATAATATCGGTAATATAATCTGATGATAAGTCTTAATATCATTACCTATACTATCAAATCGAATACTCAACTCATCCTTATTTTCTACATTAGAAAGCATTTTGTCCCAAAGAAAATCTAAATTTTCTGTTGACAATTTGCCATAAATCTCTTCAATTGGTTTTATTGCCAAATATATTTTTCGACAAATGTCCAAATCATCTCTTACGCAAATTACTTCCGAAAACAAAAGTGTCAACAATGGAGAACGTTCCAATATCAATGATAAGCAAATGTTTAAATTTAATTGAAACATTTGATAAATTCGACCATTTATGCTTACGACCGTTTTCTTTGAACAAACATTCTTTTCGGTGATTGCAATCAAGATACCGTTAGGACTTATTAGAAAGGTATCGCTTCCGAAGCAATCCTTTTCCAAACATGTGGTAATCAACTCTGTAAAATTAGAAAATTGATTATATTTTATATCATTTACCTTCATTTTGATTTTCTTTTTGCATATTATCTTCTTCCAATAGCTTCTCATTTCTATTCAGAGAAGTTAACCCTCGTAACTGATTTAATATCTTTAAAATAAGTTTTCTTGTTCCTGTAATAATTTGAGCCTCCCCATACATTGTTTCAGCAAAGTTCAAATGCACCTTGGTATCACTTAGTAGATCTTGTGGTAAATCTATGTAGGCCAAATAGTATTTTTCTACTATATTTTGGGAAACATTCTTAATAGTACCTTTCAACACACCATAATCTTGATAAGGAAATGGACTTAATTTAATAAAAACAGAATCTCCGTTTTTAACTTTTCCTGCTCCTTCTGATGGTAACATCGTAATACCATAATAATGGCTACGCTGGTATATTACATTATAAACAGGCTCTCCTATTGAAACGAAATCACCCTCTGGTATTATATTGGCTAATTCTACAGAACATTTTTGAGGTACAATAATTGCATATAACTTTTCCCAATTTTTTATTTGAACCTGTAACTGATTAAGAGCATCATTTAAAGTATTAATTATTTCTATCTTTGATTGCTCCAGGTTGGACTTTTGCTGAGATATTTTTTCTTCATTCAATAACACAGTTTGTTCCAGTTGTGTTATGTCAGAGTTTATTGTTACAATATGATTCTCATTTGCAAACGAATTTAATAAACTCTGCTCTACTTCTAAACTTGTAATAGAACCGTTTTTTGCCAACAAAGAATCTTCAGTCAGATGTTTTGTTCTTATATTCTTTTCTCGCTGGTATATAGCCAACAACTTATTTTTATCTCGCAATAGGTTTTTACAACCTACATTTTCTTTTTCTAAATAGTTTATTGCATTTCGGAAAGTATTATCTTCACCTATCAATTGTTGATACTTAATATACGCAGACTTAAAACTATAAAAAGAACTACTTATATCACCCAAGACTAAGTTTCTTGAAAACAATTCTCGTGGTATAAAGTTTTTCCAAATATCTGTTTTTTGTATCCATTTTTTCAATGTAAGAACATCCTCATAGTTTGCAGAATTTTCAATCACTGCCAAATATTCTCCCTGGTCAAAGCTTGATTTTAATTTAGGATGAAGGAAATGTATTTTTCCATTCACTTGCGCCTTAAGTACAACAGGTGGATTCGTAGAGATAATTTTTGCTTCCGTTATCAAAGTATCTGGTACTTCTACCAAAAAGCCAAATACAAATATTAACCCGACAAATGCCAATAAACTTCCTATAATGTAATTAGAATACTTAGAAGGCATTCGTTGAGCTACATCATAAAACTCCTCTGTATGTTTTATCTTCCTTAAGTTTTCCATTTCAATCAACAGTATTCACAGAAATCTGCTCCTTGAACAAATTATAATAATACCTCTGCTTCTTCATCAACAATTCATGATTTCCCATTTCTACAATTTCTCCATTTTTCATGACAAGAATTAAATCTGCCTTTCTTACAGAAGAAAGACGATGCGCTACTAAAATTATCGTTGGCTGCTTTTCCATACCTCTAACAGCTTGCAAAACTGACAGTTCATTTTTTGAATCTAAAGAACTTGTCAACTCATCCAAAAACAAATACTCTGGATTGCCATAGATAGCACGTGCGAATAAAATTCTCTGCTTTTGACCTTCACTCATTCCCTTGCCGTTTTCTTGTATCATTGTTTCGTATGACATTGGTTTAGATTCGACATCTTTTCTTATATGAGCCAAGTCCATTGCTTTTATAACTTGTTCAGAATTATACTGTCTTCCAAAAACTATATTGTCAAGTATTGTCTCATTAAGAAGAGCACTATCTTGTGTCAATACTCCTATTCTACTTCTCCATTCTTCAACAGGAATCGAATTTAATAATGTACTACCTATCTTTATCTTACCTCCTTGTGGCATGTATAATCCTATGAGAATTTTTAATAGTGTAGATTTTCCACAACCACTTTCTCCAACCAATGCTATAAATTTACCTTTTGGTAATGTACATGTTATGTTCTTCAACACGTACTCTTCATTGATACTATATTTAAAATATATATTTTTCAAAGAAATATCATTTGTCAAATCCATTAAGTCACTATTCGTGTTTTTAGTATATAATTCGTCCTCTGTCTTCTTTCCTATAATTTCTTTTACTCTCATAAAACTAATATTTGTCAATTGAATCGAAACGATAAATTGGATAAGGCTCTCCATAGGCATTGCTAATTGACCTAAGATATATTGTATGGCGATCAACATACCCATTGTCATTTCCCCATGAGCTACAGCTAAAGCAGAAACATATATCAATAACATATTCTCCGTTGTTGTTATAAGAGAAGAACCTACAGACTGCAATTGATCTACATTCAACAATTTAATTCTCGTCTTAAATAGTTTTATTTGGATTTTTTCCCATTGCCATCTCTTAGTAGTAGCATAGTTATAACTCTTTATATCCGCTATATTAGAAAGCATTTCTATCCATTGGCTCTGATTGTTTGCCAAATGAGAGAAATATCTAATATCCATTTTCTTTCTTACTGTCCAGAAGAACAAAACCCATCCACAATATACCAAATTACAAATTAAGAAAATTATAAATATTGTAGAGTTGTAATAAGACAGCACTATACCCAAGACTGCCACTTGAAATATTGCCATGATAAAGTTGAAACAACTTCCCATAACAAAAGACTCAAGTCTGTCATAATCATTATTTCTTTGTATGACATCCCCCATCAACCTTGTCTCAAAGAAAGACATTGGCAACTTTAAAAGCTTATAGATAAAATCTGTTTGCATAGAAAGTTTTACTCGTGCTGCAAAATGCGTATTTATCAATTGTTTAAACCACGAACCAAATGATGTACTCAATGTCAAAACTATACTAGAAACCAACATTAGAGTAATAAATGCAAAATCTCTTGTCGGAATTCCGACATCAATAATAGACTGTGTTATAATGGGTATGATTACATTCATAACCGTCATAACGGACATTAAAATGAAAATTTTCAATATACTTCCTCTATAGGGAAATATATAATCCCACAAAAATTTCAATGCCGATAATATCCCTACCTCATTATGAGGTGCATCTACTTGATTTTTATTAAAATCACAAGTAGGCTCCACCGCAATACAAACACCTCTTTTCCGTATTCTTCCAGAGGAACCGATTTCTTCATTCAACCAACCATTAGCAAACTCTGTCAAATTATATTTTCTCAAACCATCACGAGGGTCAGAAACATAAATCTTATCACCTTTAATTTTATAAACTACAACAAAATGATGATTTCTCCAATAAGCAACACACGGCAAAGGTACTTCATTTCTAAATTTCCAAAAAGAAAGTTTAAAAGGAAGACTTCTTAAATTCAATCGCTCAGATGCCTTGATAAAATCAAAAACCGATATACCTTCTTTCTTGACACCACAAATTTGTCGTAGATATTCCAAATCAAAGAAACGACCATAATACCTACAAATCATCTGTAAGCAAGCTGCTCCGCAGTCTTTACTATCTAATTGCTGACTATGATAAAATGAGCTGAACATCACCATCTTTTATCATTTTACTGGTATTAAATACGATAGCAAACTTCTCATGTGGCAGAAAACCTAATGAAGACAAGGCATAATCACAGACATTGAGAAGGGCACTATTCTCAGAATGGAGACAAATGCTCGAATTATATGCCGAAACACCACATGTAGTTTCAATCACTTTTGCAAATTTCAATTTTATCGTACCATATTGCTTTTGCCTATACGACAACTTGACTGCGCTCAATATTCTCTGTTTATTCAATCTATACAAATCATGATAGCTTTGAATCACCTGCTTTTTTCTCTGTAATAGCAGTTTATGACTCAATGAGTCATTTATATCAATTACTTCAGGTAAATAAAATTGAAACAAATCAATAACTAATTTTTCCCAAATAGAAGGCTCTTTTTCAAATAAATAAACCATCATTATATAAGCCACAAGAATGTTTCTTGCCCGCATATTATACCTTTCCGAACACCGTGTTAAGGTACAAAAAAAGTCATAAACCAATATTTTTGCTCTCCCATCTCCAAACAAGTTTACTTGGAAAAAGAAAGTATTGAATGGACTAATAACAAGCAATTTATGCTGTTGCCAAGAATCATAAATTGCTTGATGTATTGTATCGTAAACCTCTTTCGTAAAGGGACGACTTGAATAAAGCGAAAGATAAATACCAGCTTGTAAATATTGATTATTCCCTATAACAAGAGAAAAACTCTTTACTCCTTTCAACTGCTTTCGTAACGATATAAAGAATAAACTTATATCCTCATCAATACTATCTTTACCTGATATAAGAATCATACATTCTCTTGAAGAAACTGACTTCTGAAGGTATAATGTAGAGGAAGCATTCTCTACAGAAGGACAGCCCATATTTGAAACCATCTGTTGAACAGCTGACACAAAAGGTTTTGTCTTTCCATACCTCAAATAGTTATACAACATATTTCTGATAGCATCATGCTCTTTGGGATAATTTTCCATTTCTTGATCTACATATTTATCCGAAGTTGCCATCTTTTTTATTATCAATTGCTCCAAGTTCTTTATGATTCCCATAACTGACGTTAGAGACAATTTATGACGAGACTCTATATAACGACACGACTCATTTATGGAATAAACTGTTCGCATCAATATCCTCTCTGATAGTTGCACTGACACTTTAGATAATTTCTCTTTATAGGTAGCTAAAATTCCAAAAGTATCCTTGAGTATTATTCCCTTATTTATCATCGAATGAAAAACAAAACTTCCAGAGATATAATCATCCGCTATCATTGAAGATAACTTATTGAAAGGGACAATTATAAACTGAAATGTATAATTGCGTTCTCTCATCATTGAAATAGTTTGCCGATTTGACAACTTTGAAATAAGCATGACATCCACATCAGAATCCTCACGATGTTTATTTGTTACTCTACTACCTGTAAGCATTATGCCCATGATAAGAGAAACATCAAAATATCTGTTGATTACTTTCAATATAACTTTTTCAAGACTCAAAGAAGAAGATTGTTGTGCCATTTTAGATTTTTTCTAAAAATTGTTTTGGAATAAAAGCTGTTACAATTGTACCTAAACCTTCTATGCTTATACCAACTCTGCTTTGTCCTTTATATCGACAAATAAAACCGCATAATCCCTCAAATCGCCCTCTATTTATACGAACTAACTCATTTTTAGAAAAAGTTTTTTCATCAGCATTTACAAACATTTTGTTATCATCTTCGATTTCATGCCAACGACGAAACTGTTGCATTTGATTATTAGGAACAATGAGAGGCTTGGTACCATTTTTACCAATAGGCTGTCCTTTTTCATCCATATTAGGTACATAATAATAATGAAAAAAACTTAGATTTTTACTTCCAACATATTTTTGTAGCTCAACCTCTGTAGATAGGACAAACAAAAAGTTAGGAATCAAGGATTCCTTTTTTCGAACTCGCTTACCTTTTACTAAACGCATTCTATCAATTATTGGTAAAAAGGTTTCCAAACCTTTTGCATCTAAATACTCTTTTGCTTTGATTTCTTGCCCATAAGCAGCTCGCATTACATACCAAGCCTTTGTTTTTTCATGGACACAATTCGGGGTCACCCCTACTTGTAACTTTTCTTTTTCGGGGAGAGTGCAGGATTTAGCTCTTACACAGGAGGAATTTTGACCGCCTCGTCGGGTGTCCACATTACACAATGTAGCCATATTGTATTTGAAAACTAGGAAAATCCTAGCTATATTCAGATTTATAAAATATAATTATTCAGCATCAATAATACCATAAAAGGTCTGATTTCCATCTGTAAAAAGAATATTTAATTCTCCAACAAGATTTGATGGTAAATATATTACATTACTTGTCAAGAAACAAGAAAACACATATCTTTCCACATCAGTTACTGTTAAAGTATAGCCTAATAATTGGTCTGGTATCGTGAGAACATAATTTGTATAATCAACATACAAGGAACGTTTAGGAATTCTGCTACCAAGATTTTCCTTTTGTCCATTCTCAACTCCAGCACAATAACATAAATAGTATGCCTTAGGCATGATTGGTAAAGTACAAAATAGAAGTACCCCCCCAAGTAAAAGTCGATTGATTTTATTCATTTTTATATTGTTTATAATTCGAGTGCAAAAATATAAAACTTTCTGCATACAAGACTAAACAATCAAAAATGATAATTTACTGAAAATTTACAAATAATTAAAAGTTACTGATACTCAGGTAGTTTTGAAATATTTTACTAAAATTTTACAATAATAATTTAGACCAAAGAAAGAATAAATTTATCGAAATCTTTAGGCGTTCCATCTTTTCCACACACTTTTTCCAACATTCTTTTTCTGGAAAGTGAAACTCCTGAATTTGATAATCCTACGATATTACCAATAATCGTAGGTGAAAACTTAAGGCGGATTAATAAACAAATACGATATTCTTTGATAGTCAATTGATTTTTTAATATTTGGGAAAAATAAGGTATAATTTCGCCTACAGTTTCTTCTAATTCATCCCAATCCTCTTTCTCCATTCGTTCTTTAGGATGTAATGATATAAACTGAATTTTTCTAAATATGGTAGAATTCTGTAAAATAACATCAACATCTGTCATCAAAGACGTAGAGAATTTTTCACGAATATCTTTAATTGTATTTTTTAATTTATTGATAGCTTCATCGCTTTTTCTTAATTTTTCAGCATCAGCAGCATCTCTATGTTCCATTATTTTTTTGTTCTCCTCTTGCAATAGTTGAAGTTTATGCAAACAATCACTATATAATTGCTGCGCTATTATTATCTTTTTACTCTTGAGAGATAACTGCCTCTTATAAAGGGAAATGATAATAAATAGTATTATAATACTACCTATTATGATTATATATATCATATTTGTCCTCATTTCAGCTTTCTTCTCAGAAATGATAGCTAAATTTTTGTTTCTGCTATAATCATACATAGCCTGCTGCTGAGCTAACTGGCTTTTTCGGGTTTCAATATAATCAGAATCATTATATACAGAGCTCAACAAAGCATACTTTGCCGCTAACTCATAAGTTCCTTTTTTTGAGTAATAATTAGCCAACCCATTTGTCGTAGCTGCTTTATTCCCATAAGTTTTACATATCATAAGACTATTTTGTAAATAGTGATACGCAGAATCATTTTGTTCCATCAATAAATAGAACATACCTTTCTCATAAAGCAAGAAAGCATAAGAATCCACATAATTTGTATTACCCTTATAATTAGCTCTTATATATGCTTCAAAAGCCTTCTTCGCTTTTTCTTTTTCATTCCTTTTCACATAATATCCATAATTACATCCAAAAGCTATGTCGGCATCTCGCTTATACCCATATTTTCTAAAAAGTTCTGCTGCATTATTATTAATTATTATAGCAGAATCCTCATTGTTTAAATAAGTATAAGCACCTACTTTATTTACATAATATCTTATTGCATTTAATGTATCTTTTGCCTTATAAGCATATTGAGTTGCTTTATTAAAAGAAGCTAATTCTTGATGAGGTAGATGTTGTTTCGCAAATAAAAAACCCATTTGACTATACACTCTACATAGCGTTGCATAATCGCAATCCTGGGCTGCAGTATCAGCCTGCTCCGTTGCTTTATTATAATACTCCAATGCCATTGGTGCCTCATGCATATCCCTATATACGCACCCCAAAATGTAATATGCCAACATCTTGTCATTAGCAGTTCCATGATGCTCATAATAATCTACAACAGCCAGCATAGTACTATCTGAAGTAAAATCTATATATGCCTTATTCATTGCCTTATGATAAAGTAAATCATAACGCATCCTTTGAGCTTTAGTAAATTTAGACCATTCAGGTTTTAAAGCATCCAGCATTTTTATAGCTATCTGGGCAGAATCGTCTGCTATATCCATGATACTGTCTGCCTTACTCAGCTGTTGATCATAGGCTTTATTACCAGTACACGATAATAGCATTGATAATAAAATAAAAATAATACTTCTTTCCATAACATTTATATATTTCTGCACCAAAGATACATGTAATATAAAGCCTCAGATGAAAATGGAAGCATTTTATCTGAGGCTTTATCAATATATTTTTCTTTCCTGCCCTATTCCTCTGCAAATGCAGCGGCTTCGGCGGCAGCGATGATGTCCTCACGGCTCTGTATCTTAGGCTGTGCGGAAATATCGCTCAAATCAAATTCATCTTCTTCCTGTGAATCGGTTGTCTCGACAGTATTTACCTTCTTGACAGCCCTATCCTCGAAAACCTCTTCCTTGAAGACATTCTCATGCTTCTCCGGTTCTTTAGTTTCCGTATTCTGAGAGATAATGAAGTCGTCCTTCACCTCAGTATCAGGAACATTCTCCACAGGTTCTTCTTCCATCTTGGTTCTATCAGCCTTGGCAGAGAAGACAGCATCTATATACTGTGGTTTCTTGCGCAACTGTTCGAGGGTCAGCTTAGAGGCTACTTGCTGGCTTTCCTTCTTGGAATAGCCCTTGCCTGTTCCACCTTCCAAACCTTCTATCACCACTTTATATGTAAAGACAGGACTTCCATTCTTGTCTTTCTGCTGATCCAACAGGACAAACTCTAGCTTCACACGATTTTTCTGACTCCATTCGATCAGTTTGCTCTTGAAATTCACTTCCTTGTAAGCCACCTTATCGATGTTTATCATTTGTGTCAGAATGCGTTTCTGCATAAAATACATGCAAGCATCATAACCGCGGTCCAAGTAAACGGCTCCAACCAAAGCTTCGAAAGCATTTCCTCCCATGTAGCTATTATGAGAAGAACTGTGTCCGTTAGATAAAATCAGCTGGTTGATACCCATCTCCTGAGCCAACTTGTTGAGCGTGTCTCGTTGCACCAACTTGCTACGAGTATTGGTGAGGAATCCCTCTCGCTTACCAGGGAAATGCTGATAAACGATGTCTCCCACGACAGCATCCAAAACGGCATCGCCTAAGAACTCCAGTCGCTCATTGTTAACAGGCTTTCCTTTGGCATTGCGATGCATAATGCTCTTATGCAAAAGCGCCATCTTGTAATAACTGATGTCGTGAGGATAAAAACCAAGAATCTGGTACAAAGACAAATAAAGCTCTTTATCCTTTCGGAAAGAGAGCTTTATTCTATCTATAAAATTATTCAGCATACTTCTTGAATACTACACAACAGTTGTGACCACCGAATCCGAAAGTATTGCTCAATGCAGCACGAACCTCACGCTTCTGAGCTTTGTTGAAGGTAAAGTTCAAGTTGTAATCGAGCTCTGGATCCTCGTCACCCTCTTCGTGGTTGATAGTAGGAGGAACGATGTCGTTCTTCACACTAAGAACACAAGCCATAGCCTCTACTGCACCAGCAGCACCGAGGAGGTGACCAGTCATTGACTTGGTAGAACTGATGTTGAGCTTGTAAGCTGCATCACCGAAGACTGCCTTGATAGCCTTAGCCTCAGAGATATCACCCACGTGAGTAGATGTACCGTGAACATTGATGTAGTCAATGTCCTCTGGCTTCAGATTGGCATCAGCAAGTGCGCGCTCCATGACGAGCTTGGCACCGAGACCTTCTGGATGAGAAGCTGTGATATGATAAGCGTCGGCACTCTCGCCCTCACCTACCATCTCAGCATAAATCTTCGCACCACGAGCCTTAGCGTGCTCAAGCTCCTCAAGAATCAAGCAGCCAGCACCCTCGCCCATGATAAATCCATCACGGCTTGCGCTGAATGGACGTGAAGCATGCTCAGGGTCATCATTACGAGTTGACAATGCGTGCATGGCATTGAAACCACCTACACCACAAGCACAGATAGCTGCCTCGGCACCACCACTAACGATGATGTTAGCCTTGCCCAAACGAATCAAGTTGAAGGCATCAGCCAAGGCATTGCTAGAAGAAGCGCAAGCAGATGTAGTAGTGTAGTTTGGTCCGTGGAATCCGAAGTGGATAGAAATCTGACCAGAAGCGATATCAGCGATCATCTTAGGGATGAAGAATGGATTGAATTTAGGACCATTCTCCTCGTGAGTAGCGAAGTACTTCACCTCATCCTCGAATGTCTTGATACCACCAATACCTACACCAAATACAACACCAACATTGTTCAAGTCTTCTGTCTCAAGATCAATGTTTGCATCCTTTACACCCTGCATAGCAGCAATCATAGCCAACTGAGTGTAACGATCGAGCTTGCGAGCTTCCTTACGATCAATCCATTCATTGATGTTCAGGTCTTTTACCTCGCAAGCGAACTTGGTCTTGAAATTTGTTGTATCGAAATGAGTAATAGGGGCAGCACCACTCTTACCAGCGAGCAAGTTCTCCCAAGTTTCCTCTGGAGTGTTACCTACTGGAGTCACAGCACCGAGACCTGTTACTACAACTCTCTTTAATTCCATTTAGTATAGATTAGTGCTAAATTATTTAGCGTTCTCCTCGATATAAGCGATAGCGTCACCTACAGTTGCAATCTTCTCAGCCTTATCGTCTGGGATAGAGATAGAGAACTCCTTCTCGAACTCCATGATCAACTCTACAGTATCCAAAGAATCTGCACCAAGATCATTTGTGAAGCTTGCCTCTGGCTTAACTTCAGCCTCATCAACACCGAGCTTATCAACGATAATTGCCTTTACTTTGCTTTCAATTTCTGACATAATTGTAACTTTTAAAATGTTTATAAATTAATTTCTAATTAAAAATTCGAGTGCAAAGGAACACTTTTTTTTTCATATAAGCAAACTTTTTGAGCAAAAATATGCAATTTGGTGCACAAAGACCCCTATTTTGTGCACTTTTTCCGCCTTTTTTCCTATTTTTAGTTGGTAATTTGCAATATTTTAGTTACTTTTGTGCACTAGTTCAACTAATAATAAAAGTGATATGACATTTACACAAAAAGCCAACGAGATTTTCAATCAAGCGATCAATGACTATCATGTGACTGATAACATTGATACACCTATCAATAATCCTTTTGACGAAGGTACAATCGAGAACCGTCTCTACTTGAAATGTTGGATCGACACCGTTCAATGGCATTTCGAGGACATCATACGTGATCCACAAATCGACCCAGTGGAAGCTCTCACCTTGAAACGTCGCATCGACAAGAGCAACCAGGACCGTACCGACCTCGTAGAGCAAATCGACTCCTACTTCCGTGAGAAGTATTCACAGGTGAAAGTTTTGCCTGATGCTCGCATCAATACCGAAAGTCCAGCATGGGCTGTTGACCGTCTGAGTATTCTCGCCCTCAAGATTTACCACATGAAGGAGCAGGTCAATCGCCCTGAGGCCACAGCCGAGCATAAGGCTAAGTGCCAAGCTAAACTAAACGTTCTCTTGGAACAGCAGGTTGACTTGAGTACAGCCATCGACCAACTCTTAGAAGACATAGAGGCAGGACGTAAGTACATGAAGGTATATCGCCAAATGAAGATGTACAACGACCCTTCTACCAATCCTGTACTCTATAATCAGAAATAGACGAATTCCAAATCTACCAACAAACAAAAGGATAGATTTCCATAGAAGATGTCATTCTCATGGAAATCTGTCCTTATATACCTTATTATATATAAAGGAACTTAAATTATGAAGACCGAGCATATTCTAGTGATAAGATTTTCAGCCATGGGAGATGTTGCCATGACTGTACCCGTCATTTATTCTTTGGCAAAGCAGTACCCTCATGTGAGAATCACTATGCTTAGCCGTCCTTTTGCTCGACCTTTCTTTGAGAACCTTGCTCCCAATGTGGGTTTCATGGAAGCTGACCTCAAGGGTGAATACAAAGGTATAAAAGGATTGAACGCTCTCTATCGCCGATTGGTGGCTAAGAAATTCACAGCCATAGCCGACTTGCATAGCGTCTTGCGCTCCAACTATCTCCGTATGCGTTTCAATCTTGGAATGTACAAGGTTGCCCACATTGATAAGCATCGCTCGGAAAAGAACAAACTGACTGCTAGCAAAAACAAACAACTGGTGCAGTTATCCACATCTTTTCAAAACTATGCTGATGTCTTTTCACGTTTGGGCTATCCTGTCAATTTGGATTTCACATCTATCTTTATGGAAGGCAAGGGTGATATCAGTTTATTGCCATCACAGATATTCACAGACAAAGCTGGAGTTATCCACTCTTCTGGGGACAAACAATCACCATGGATAGGCATTGCTCCTTTTGCTGCCCATAAGGGAAAAATATATCCTATCGACAAGATGGAAAAAGTTATCCAACAACTTATCCATACTTATCCACAAGTTCGTTTATATCTTTTCGGAGGCGGAAAAGAGGAAACTGCCATCATGAATCAATGGGCAGAAACCTATCCGCAAGTCATCAATGCCTCTTCTCAACTCAACGGCTTAGCCCAGGAGCTCAACCTCATGAGTCAACTACAGTTGATGATCAGTATGGACAGTGGCAATATGCACTTGGCATCGCTAGTGAATACTCCCGTCATCAGTATTTGGGGAGCCACTCATCCTTATGCCGGCTTTATGGGATGGAACCAGGATGATGCCAACGCCGTGCAAGTATCATTACCTTGCCGACCTTGCAGCATCTATGGCAATAAGCCTTGCCTACGAGGCGATTATGCTTGCCTAAATGAAATTCAGCCAGAAGAAATCATCAACAAGGTGAAATTTATTCTTCAATAACCAACATTGACTTCCAATACTCAGCATCCCATACCATTACGCCCTGCACAGTGATAGCTTACACCGTGCAGGGCGTAATGGTATGGAGTGCAAGGCGACAAGCTACGCCGTGCAGAGCGTAAGCCAATGCTCTGCACAGCATCTATCCACAAAGTTGTGGAAAAGTGTATGGAAAACCCTTATCATAACTTATTCATAACTTTGTAGAAATCCACAGTTCACGATTTTGCAACTATCAAATGAGGATATCCACATAGTTATTATTCAGTTTTAAGGAAGTTTTTCACGAATTTTGATCGAAAAAAGATATAAACTTATTAACTTTGCAGCGAATTGGGGAAATGTTGATAAATCCATTAAAACATTATGAGCCAACAAGAAAGTAAAAGAACATCTTTCGAATAACTGCGTATAAGACTTGGATAACTTAATATCCAAATATTTAGGAAAATTTTTATCCACTTATCCACGGCATATCATAATCCCTATATTTTTTTAGAAATAAGAAATAAATAAAAATATAATATAAATGTTATGGTGAAAAAAGAATGGATTGAGAAAGGATACGTTGACGAACCTGTTGACGAGACCTTGGACTTGAAGAAAGAGATTCGCCGTCTCTGCGAGGAGAAGGATGCGATAATCTTGGCTCACTACTACACGGTAGGAGAGATTCAGGATATTGCCGACTTCGTGGGCGACAGTTTGGCTTTGGCTCGTAAGGCTGCTGAAACTGATGCCAAGGTGATGGTGATGTGTGGTGTTCACTTCATGGCTGAGACCTGCAAGTTGTTGAGCCCAGACAAGACTGTGTTGTGCCCAGACTTGAATGCTGGTTGCTCTCTTGCTGATAGCTGCAAGGCTGAGGACTTGAAGAAGTACAAGGAGGAGCATCCTGGTTATAAGGTGGTGAGCTATGTGAATACCACTGCTGCCGTGAAGGCGTTGACCGATTGTGTGGTGACCAGTGGTAATGCCAAGAAGGTGATAGACAGTTTCCCGCAGGACGAGAAAATCATCTTTGGACCAGATTATAACCTCGGTAACTATATCAACAGCGTGACGGGCAGAAATATGCTTCTCTGGAACGGTGGATGCCATGTCCATGAGAAATTCTCTGTCGAGGCTATCGTCAAGCTTAAGAAAGAGCACTCTGAGGCTGTCGTGATGGCTCACTTGGAGTGCAAGGCTCCTGTATTGGCAGTAGCCGATGTGAAAGGTTCTACAGCTACAATGTTGCATTACGCCCAAGAGCATCCTGAAATCAAAGAGTATATCATCGCCACCGAAGCTGGTATTCTTCACGAATTGGAGCGAAATTGCCCTGATGTTACTTTCTATCCAGTTCCACCAGAGGTGAGCGAAGGTGGGGTAGGTTGCAGTTGCAATGAGTGTGAATATATGAAGATGAACACACTCAAGAAAATTTATAATGCTCTGAAATATGGTTGGCCAACCGTAGAAGTTGAGGAAAATATTGCAAAAGAGGCTGTAAAACCTATCGAAAAAATGCTCTCCCTTTCTTAAATATGGGGTAATTTTTGTATAAAAAGGTGGTGTGAATTCTCTAAAGTGGGGGTAAAATCAGATTTTACTCTATAAAAATTGATATTTCGTCTTATGTGATGGAAAATGAGTGTATCTTTGCACCAGTTAAATCAAATAGACGTTGTGAAACGTTTACATCATCTTTTACTTATACAATATATATTAGGAAAAAATGAAAAAATCGAGTTCTCAAAGTGTTGAGAATTCGATTTTTTGTTTTTATGCTTGTTTCTCCTTTATTTTCTGTTCTTATCATTTGTGAATCTCGATTATTTGTCGTATTTTTGCAGAAGATAATAAACTTAATAAAATAACTCGTATGATGAATACTAAATTTATCACTTTTCTTTTGGCTCTTATATGCAGCTTGCCAATGATGGCTAAAGTATATATCGTGACGTCACCCAACAAATCTTTGGTTGTCAACATCTCTGTGGATAAAACCCTGAAGTGGGAAATCAAGAGTGGAAAGACAGTCGTATTGTTTCCTTCTGAAATAGCACTTCAGACCGATAAGCAATGCTTGGGAAAGAATATGAAGGTGAAGAAATCATCTATATGTAATAATAAGGTGGGAAATCGCAAGTATCAGCAGTTGACACTTGGTGCTGGTGATTATGATCTGCAATTTAGAGTCTTTGACGATGCAGCAGCCTATCGTTTTATTTCAAAGAAAGTTATTAACAAGGTTATCAACGAGACTTCGGAATTTATCTTCGCTGACGATTATCCTGCTTTTGTGCCATACGTGAATGATAACAGAGGAGGGGAGCGCTGGTGTTATTCATTTGAGTCTTATTATGACGAGGCTTCTATCTCCAAGATGATCAAGATTCCCTTGCCATCACTCCTTTGGCTGTAGGTTTGCCACAAGGCAAGAAGGCGGTTATTATGGAAGCTGATGTGGAAAACTATCCCGGTATGTATCTTTTGAAGGGTACTGCTGCTGGTAGTTCATCTTCGTCATCCGTTCATGCCTTGCATGCAGCTTTTCCTCCTTATCCTTTGAAAGAAGAGATAGGTGGATATGCTCGCTTGAATCTCGTTCCTACAGAGCGTGCCAACTATATTGCGGAAAAGGTAACGAAGTTGCCTTGGCGCATTGTGCTGGTTACCCAAGAGGATAAGCAACTTATCGGAAATGACATCGCAAAGGCGTTGGGACCTCAGTGCCGTATCAAGGATACATCGTGGATAAAGCCGGGAAAAGTGGCTTGGGACTGGTGGAATAATACCAATATCACTGGTGTTGACTTCCGTGCTGGCATCAATACCGAGACTTATCAGTATTTTGTGGATTTTGCCAAGCGAAATGGACTAGAATATATCATTATTGACGAGGGATGGAGCGATCCAGAGGATTTGCTGATATTCTCCGACAAGATGGATATGGCGGGTATTATCAACTATGCCAAGCAAAATGGAGTAGGGGTTATCCTCTGGTCTTCGTGGCGCAACCTTGTTCAGCGTGGTCATAAGAAGATGGAGGAAATCATGAAACATTATGGTGACATGGGTGTCAAAGGATTCAAGGTGGATTTCTTCGACCGTGATGATCAAAAGGCAATCAATTCGGTGTATGAGGTGGCAGAATGTGCCGCCAAACATCATTTGATGCTCGACCTCCATGGAATGCGACCATTCGGCGTGCAGTGCGCTTATCCTAATATTGTGAATTTTGAGGGCGTGAAGGGCTTGGAAAATTCTAAATGGGAGCCACGAGTGGGGGATGGTCCTTTACACGACCAACCTCGTTATGATGTCACCATCCCATATCTCCGTGCTCTTCCTGGCGCATTCGATTATACCCCTGGAGCTATGGTGAATGCCGTTCGTTCCCAGTTCTTCGGCAACAATGACCATCCTATGAGCCAAGGTACAAGAGTTCATCAGATGGCGATGTACACTATTTTTGATGCTCCTCTGCAGATGCTTGCTGATAGTCCGACGAAGTATATGCAAAATCAGGAATGCACCGACTTCATTGCCCAAATTCCAACAGTTTATGACGAAGTTATTCCTGTGGATGGAAAACTAGGTGAATATGTGGTAGTAGCGAAGAGAAATGGAGGTAAGTGGTATCTTGCGGTGATGACCAACTGGCAGCCTCGTGACCTTACGATCGATCTTTCTACGATCAAGACTTCCAATGGAAAAGGCATCAGTGGCAAGGCGAACATTTTTGCCGATGGCATCAATGCAGATAGGGAAGCTACCGATTATAAACATACTTATCAACAGTTATCCACAACCGATAAGTTGCAGATTCATTTGGCACCAGGCGGTGGCTGGACAGCGATTGTGGAATAAAGTAATATTGTTAACATACAACAGAAATAGGGAACTCATGGACGAACATGGGTTCCCTATATATTTATGTCCATTTCATTGTCATGGAACAATGTCTAATATCTTTTTATAAAACTGTTCATAACTTTTAGCAACCTTGATATATTCATGGTGCTTGTTCACATAGAGGATGCTCTCTTTCTTCAGTTGAGGAATCCTTTCTGGGTGTAAGACGAGTTTCTCCAATTCATCATATACACTTTCATAAGATGGTAAAACATTAATGATAGGTCTCAGTTCGTTCTCTTGAAGAATCTCGTAATTCTCTGGTTCTCCACCCCCAATGCAGATGATACCTCTAGCCATTGCTTCCAAGGGATTCATGGAAGGGGTATAGCTATAGAGTTGATCTAGGATAGCATCGCTTCCATTCATCATCTCTACATATTCATGGAAGGGAATATTTTCCGCAATGCGCAGTTCTACTTTTTCGGGATACTTCTTCTTGATGGTTTGTGCGGCTTTCAACATGATGTCTGTCCCTTTGTATTCACTTCTGCTTTTGTTGATACCTATGAAGAGTTTTACCTTTTGGGGGATAGTATTGGGAATATCCTTAGGTTGTGCATAACTCTTGATGGGAAAGGGGATAAATATTGTTTTCTGTGGAAAACTAGGTTGATAACATGCCCAATACTCATAGAGTCCTGTGACGATTCCATCACAATCTTCTGCTATCATCTTATTGAGTTTTTCCTTAGCAGTTCCTAGCCAATCCTTCTTTTCCTTGATAGCATCAGCATTGGTTCGTAATTCATCGCCTATGTTGAAGTCACTGTATCTCAATGGCTTATCTTTGCAGCATACATGAACCCAATAGTAATCCATACCAAATCCACCCAATATCACCTTCTTATTATGACGGCGAAGATAGCGATAAAAAGGGAAGATACGCTCTGCCTTCAACTCCAAGAACATGGGGTTGATGAGTTGTACAATGTCATATCCACGTAGTTTATGCACAATTGTGTATAACTTTGCCAAATACATGATTCCGCCAAGTTTTCCCGGCTTTCTCACCATGTTGATATCTCGTGGATAATTCTTCCAAAAGTCTCCATTTGAGAGTACACTAACTTGATGCCCCAGCTTCCGAAGTCCATCGGCAAGTGTGGCATGCACATTACTGTATTCTCCCATTAATAATATCTTCATTTCTTCTCTGTTATACCTTATATGTAATCTGATATAATTTGTTATATACCTTATATATAATACGCTGTAATTTATTTTTTGATTAAGAGCAGGAGTCCCATACGTCCTACCCATGTACCCATCATTTTCCTGAAGATGGTATATTTTTTTGTAAAGTCTTTGTTTGGAAGTGGATAAAGACCATGGCTCCTCAATTCCGCAATAGCCTTGTTTAATGCAAACAAAGAATGTTTCATTCGTATATTATTATAGAGATAATCCATGGTGAGCTGGGCGATGCGACGACTGAGGGCTTGGCGTTCTGCTAAAGGGATAACATCGAGTTTCTTTTGAAGTTTCAGAAGAACTTCTAGATTATTATCCATACGAAGTTGTACCTTCTCCTTGTCAGTTTGATGAAGTATTGATTGTGGATTTTCCCTATAGAAGTAAGCTTTGGTATCCATTTTGAAGATTCTTTCAGCTCTCAAGAAGAGCTGAGGAGTGAATTCCTCATCTTCGCCATAGATAATGCCTGGAGTAAACTGAAGGCTGCCCATGATGTTGCGTTTGAATATATACGACCAAACGGCTCCATGTAAGTTATAATTGCTTAGATACTCTGTGCCTGAGATAGGTGAAGGAAGTTCATAAGAAGTTTCTTCCTTTTTATTATTTTTTGCGGAGTTAAAGGTGACAATGTCTGGTTGGTGATACCTCACTATATCCAAGCAATGCTCGTATGCAGCTTGCAGCAGGTAATCATCTCCATCTACAAATTGGATATAGTTCCCTTTGGCTATCATTATGCCATAGTTGCGAGCCACGCTGACCCCTTGGTTGGGTTGCCGAAGATAGATGATTTGATTCTGATATTCCGCCAAGTCATTAAGAGGCGAAATATCGCTACCATCATCCACGAGTATAATTTCTCTCTCCTTGGCGTTGAGAGAGAGTTTTAGAATACTATCCAAGCATTCTTTTAGATAATTTAATGACAAGTTGTAAGTTGTGATGATAAAGCTTACGATTGGCGTCTGTATATTTTGTGTATAAGTCTGTTGAGTTTGCATAATCTATGATAACCTAATATATTGAGTAATTTTAATTTCCATGAAGAGACGGACGAGTGCTGGCTGAGCCATTTGGCTCGACTGATGAGAGGTGGTGTTGGTTCATATTCACCAGAAATCTCATAGAGGTCGAGCAGATTGTTGAGTATGCTTGTCATAAACTCTTCTAGTGAATGGTTGTATTTGGCGAGTATCTCTTCTTCTTGTCCTTCTATCTTTTTGAAAATTTGAAGTAAACATGCCGTTTGCCCTTGGTATAGGTTGAACAAATCCTTATATTTCGCTTGGGCAGTGATACCACTGTTGTTCCAATAATAAAGATACATACCCTTGTTGGTAACTCTTATTTTGGGGTGAATACTTGCTGTTAAACCAATAAGCAAAGGAATAGTCAAAACATCTTCGAAGTTTTTTCCCTTAGGAAATCTGATGTCTTTGAATAAATGCTGTTTGAATATCTTGTTGCAAGCATAAGTGTGAGCAAAAGCCTTTTCGCCCAGCCAATAATCCAAAGCGTCATCATATTCCTTAGGTTCGAATGAAAGGATTTTTTCCCGATTAGGATTTCCTATTCTTTCTTTGATGGGATATTCCAATACATCAATATAGGGATGCTCCTCTAGTTCATCCACAAGCAGTTGTAAGGTATCTTCTTCAATGGCATCATCGCTATCTATAAAGGTAATGTATTCCCCTTTAGCTTGCTTAATGCCTGCATTTCGAGCATTGCTCAATCCTCCGTTTTCTTTATGAATCACTGATATACGCTGGTCTTTTTGGGCATATTCATCGCAGAGACGAGGACATTCATCGGGTGATCCATCATCTACGAGAAGCAGCTCGTAGTCAGTGAATGATTGGCGCAAGATACTCCCTATACATCTATCGAGAGTATCTTGTGTCTTATATATAGGTATGATGATGCTAAGTTTCATATATGCAAAAATACAAATAATATGCCATAACTACGATAAATACCTTATAATTTTATCCAATTTTCTGGAATATAATTAGGAATATTCCATGTTGGGTTGGAAAACCATTTAGAGGGATAGATATTTATACTATTTGTTTTTGTAAGTATTTTGGCTCCCCAAAAACTGAAAGTAGAATTGGCAATAATGTGTCCAGTACATTGGGTCATAAGGTATAAACTGATACTATCTGGTGCTTGTTGAGGTATATCTACAAGTATGGTGTTTTCTCCTTGAAGGTTATTTTTACACCATTCTATGTCATCAGAAAAAACAAAGAAAGTAGCATTTGGATATTGGCTTGCTATATATTGTTTAGCTTTTTGGTAGTATGCGAGTGGACACACTCCAAAATTATCTTTATTTTCTTTCAGTAGATAGTCACCTCTTCTGACGTGTAATGCGACAGAATAAGTAGATTTTTCTATTTTCTTCATATAACATTCCGCATATTTGTTTTGCTTAATATGATTGTGAAATGTAAAAATGTCATTTGCTAACTTTGTATATTCTATGCTTTGGCTATAGTCATCTATAAGTATTGCACTTTCTTCCTCATCGTTGTATAACTTGTTGAAAACTTTGAAAACACGCAGCAACTTTAATATCCACACGAATAGTGTTATCCAAAGAGGCTCTTTGGGTAATGTGATATGAAAGACATCACTTATTAGTGTATTTTGGTGTTGTTTTAATCTTCTACTGTCATAATATATATATACTTTTTCTCCACTTTCTTTTACTTTTAAGTATCGACAATACTCAAAAATTTGATTGCCGATTCCACCTTTTAAGCAAATTATCTTCATAATTGTTTGTGTTATATTAGTGTTTATATACTACATATTTTATTCTTCTGCTTATGTTGCGAGTTGGACAACAAATTAGCAGATACTTATTATTATCATAAACAATCGTATCATAATAGTAATTTGACTGTTCATAGGTATTGCCATGATAAGCAAGTAATCTCTTGTGGAAAGGAAGAGAATTAATATCTTCCTTATATAGTAGGAACTTTATGCTTGTAGGAGAACAATTGTTTGTAATCTTTATGGCAAGCATTTCTTTGTTATTGTTGTATGTATATCTATTATATTTTAAAGAGTTACTTTTAATTTTATTCATTATATCTTTCGGAACAAAGTGCAACTTCTTTTTCCCATAAAGAATTTTAATGCATTTGACGTGCGTATTGTTATCAACAAATGCTTGAGCATTCTCAAATGGACCAAACTTAATGGGTTCTCTTACGTATTCATCTAAGATAAACGAAAGTGGGCGTATTGGTGAGATTTGTGGAATTTCTATTATAGATAATTTTGGATTTTTCAATTGCTGAATAATATATCGATGGTTCTGATAGTTGAGTAGAGAATAATATAAAACAGCGCTATAGAGTAGCAATATGATACCATTGATACCATAAATTGATAATAATAAAGATTTTTTGCTTGCCATTTTAAATAGGCGAAGTAATAGATTTATACTTATTATCATAGCCACTAACTCCGTAAAGAAAACAGTTCTACTTTCTGTTACTCCACTTCCAAATACAGGGATAAAGGTAAATATCCATGTTAGATAGAAATACTTGTATATGGAAAAATGCTCTTTCCATATATTCTTCTTTTGGATATAAGTTATGACTGAAAGTATAAGCATAATGTAAGTGATTCTGAGCTGTGTTAAGTTGACACATCCAAGAAACAACTTTTGGTAAATCATTTGTAATAGACCATCACTTTGGCCTATGCGATGTATAGTTCCTGGAGAGCAGATACAAATGAGCGTTCCTAATATGTAAAACAGTGTAAAATAGAAAATTGAATGTTTCCAAATGTTCTTATGATTGATTATGCAATATGTGATGAGCGTCATGGAGAGTGGTACACTGATACCTTCATGTAGCCATCCAACCCAAAAGGCAAGGGAAGATACTACTAACGTCTTCATATTAAGTGTACTTTGCTTATGACGCATGATATATAGCACCAATGCTATGGTGGCAGTTGCAACCCATAGATAGTTGAATACTCCCACAAATAGCAGAAACTCATTATAAAATCCTGGCATTAAAACAAAGAGCATCAAAGTGATGAGTGTGTAACTCAGAACGCTGTTTCTCTTTGTGGTAATAAAGTTTGAAACCATGTAAATCAGGCAACAGAAGAAGATACTGCTTATGATATTGCATAATTCTTTTCCTAAAATCCCATCAAATAGCTGTAAGATGAAGTGTACGATACTTCTACCATTCAGCACCTGATAATGGATGTATTGTGATACAAATATATCTTTGAGACTGAGTATGGGTTTTACGTATGATTCGTTGTCAATAGGCCATACAAACTTATATACTATATCGTCGCATAAAGCGATAGGACTAAGATAGCATAATATATAATATAATATGCTGATGGTCAAGATATAGAGCGTTGACTTATGGTATCTGAAAGTGTTCATACTCCTTCTTTTTCATTGATAAGATAAACAGGTCTATGTTTTGTTTCCAAAAAGATTCTTCCTAGATATTCGCCAATGATTCCCAATGAGAGGAGTTGTACACCACCAAGGAAGAGGATGACGATCATGAGCGTAGGAAAACCATGTACGGGTTCTCCTAGAATGATAGTCTTGAAGAATATGTAGCACATATATAGAAACGCTGAGCAAGACACGATGATTCCTAATAATGTGGAAAGCCTTAATGGAGCGGTAGAATAGGAAGTGATACCTTCTATCGCCAGATTGAAGAGTTTGTGATAATTGAACGATGACTTGCCTTGTTTTCTGTCTCCCTGTTCAAATTCCACTTCTTTCTTGTTGAACCCTATCCAACAGTATAGTCCTTTAGTATATCTTTGGGTTTCACGCAGTTCTTTTAAGGCATTGATACATTTTCTGTCGAGTAGTCGGAAATCACCAACATTTGGAAGAATATCTACATTAGCTATTTTCTGTAAAACTCTATAATATGTAAGCGAAAGGTTCTTTCTCAACCAGCTTTCCTTACCCCTATTTTTTCTTTTGGCATAAACATCGTCAAAGCCCTCTTCCCAAAGTGACAACATTTGGGGTATGACTTCAATAGGATGTTGTAAGTCGGCATCCATAATGACACAGCAATCTCCTTTGACATAATCGAAACCAGCCAGCATTGCATTTTCTTTACCAAAGTTGCGAGACAAGTGTATATAACAGAAACGATTATCTTTAGCACGGATTTTTTTTATCATGCTAAAGGTGTTGTCTCGACTTCCGTCATCAATGAGAAGTATTTGCCATAGGTATTTGTTATGTTCATTCATAAATGATGATATATTTTGGAAAAGCGACATTAGATTGCTTTCCTCATTATAGCAAGGGATAATAATTGATACCAGTTTCATTTGATTACCTCCACATTTTCTTTGTTGATGATCCAAACACAGTCATAGTTCTTGGTTTTAACACGTTTTGCCAATTTTATGGCTTTTTTTTCCACATTAGGTGTGCGCTCCAAAGTTGTGTCTGCTAGATGGGTAGGCCATTTATAGCCCGTGATTCCCCAAACAGCTCTTCCCCATCCTACAGCTTCGTCTATAGGAACGCAAAATGATGAAAATTTAGGCATGTCATCTCGGATGAGTATGCAATATACATTATTAACAGACTTTCCTGTTTTCTTTACGATTTCCTTGGCTATTTCTTGTCCTGGCAGAGAGGTTTGCCAAGCTTTGTACCAATGATGCATATCTGTAATGACGGATGCCACAATGTAACAGAGAAATAATTTCTGTAGGCTGATACTCTTGGATCTGTATTTATTGCCCAGATAACCTATTATCAAAGATACAATACCTAAAGAGCTATAAGTATTCATAATACTCATACTAATTAGTAGATGTGGTGATGCAACGATAAACATAATAAGGATAAGCAACCATATTTGCTTTTGATGCCAGATATTCTTATTCCACCATATCCTGAATATGAAGGCACAAGATAAGATAGTAGTCAACAAGCCTAAGCATAGATTTCTGCTAGGTTTGTGAATGATAGCAATGTAATCGGCTGCAAACCATGTATAACAGGTCCAATTTACAAGTCCCTTGATTCTACTGTATAGACTGACCACATCTTCCTCATAACTGCCATTTTTCACATAGGTGGATGGTATAGTGAGGCGTATGACGGCGTATGAGATGGCTATGCCAAATCCAAACGCAAGGTCTTTCTTGAGTGTATGTTTGTCGATTTTATCAAATGTAAAAGCCATGATAGGTGGGACTATAGCCCATGCTAGCCCATTGTCTTTGGATAAAACAGACAAATAAGTACAAATCCCCCATGCTATATATTTTTTCTTTCCCTCTGTTGTGAGATATAAAAGGACAGAGAGTATTCCCCATAGGTGTGAATAACTTTGGTTGAGAGCATCACAGCTTAAGATGGTTCCCAAGGTACAAGGGGATATGTAAAAAAATAGGGTTGCAATATTACAGACTATTTCCTTGAAATCTAGAAGTTTGGTTAGTTTATAAATAATAATAGTACTTCCAATATGTGCGATGAGAATCAGTGCATGGTTCAAGCTTGGATAGAGGTGATAGTCAATAGCATTGATATATCCCATGATGGCATCAAAGGGGCGCCAAGTCACTCCAAAAGGTAATATGTAAGTCAGATAATCTGGCTCATAATTGGGCATAGATAATGTTGTCCAATCATCAAAAGTAGGCAATATCTGGAGTATTGCCCATAAGATGAATGGTATGCTAATAATAATGCTAAGGATGTATGGATTTTTTCTTATCATTAGTTGATGATTGCTATTTTACATACTACTTCTTTTTCACCGTCTTGTGTGGCAGACATAACCATATATACACCACTAGCAACTCTTTTTCCTTTCAAGTCAGTACCATCCCATTTATAGACTCCCGATGTATTTCTTCCACTGTTAACTAAGGTACCATTGGAGGAAACGATTTTTATGTCTGCATTCAGTGAAATTCCTGTTATGGTGATATTACCTGTGTAATTTGGTCTTACAGGATTTGGATAAGCCCAAACATTATCTTTCGTAACTTCCCCATTGATAGTATTGGTGTCACTCTGGTAGGAGCACAAACCTTGTAAGGTCCCGAAGAATACCTCTCCAGTTGCATCGTTGATGGCTATGGATTTTACGTCGTTTGATAGCAAAGGACTATTGGAAGTAGTGAAATGCTGTAATTGTTGAATGTTATCACTGCTTATAAGATATACGCCATTTCCACTTGTGCCAAACCATTTTCTATTTGCCTTGTCTATGGCGATACTTAAAATCTCTACTCCACTCAACAAGTAATCTGCATAGTTGGTTCCATCATTTCTTGGAACTTTAACTTGCGTAAAAACTGGTGTTTCTGTATTTATTTGACCGCTTTCCAATAAGAATGGTCCTTGGTTACTACCTATCCATAAGTCGTGGTTGTTGTCTTCCGCTATGGTTCTTATTGCGCTTTGAGCAATAGTGGTTCCATCTTGATTCACAAATGTGGTAAATGATTTGAGGGCATTTGTGGAGAATTGATAGCAAAAGAAATATGGGTTGGCCCAGTGGTTGTTGACAAACCACAGTAATCCACGGCTATCTATCATCATGTTTTCGAGTACTGCAAAACTCTTGTTCTTCACTCCGTAAGATTCATATTTCATGAGATCTGGCTTAGAATGAGAAGTCCATTGTTTATCTGTGCTATATTCAATTAATGAGCTTGTTGGTGCTTCGCTATTCAGAAGCCAGAGATTTCCTGATGGGTCAAATTTTACTCCTTGTACGAGTTCATATTCCTTATTGTCGCCAAGTCCACCAACAATTTCTATCAATGAATTGGTATGGTTATAGTGCTTGACGAATTTACCGTCATAAAATTCATACAATCCATTTCTACCGCCAGCAAAAACATGTTTTCCGTCTAATGGATCATAATCAAGGCAGGCTAAATCTTTGTAGCCAACACCAGTAACATTGGATATATTTTCATCTTGGTATATATTCCACTTATCATTTGCTAATATTTGGATACATGCAGTTTTGTTTCCACCCACATTTCCATTGCAAGTATAAAGTTGTCCATTACCAAATTTTAAAAAACCAAAATAATTATACTTCGGACCGCCTGGATTTAGCGTATTTACTAGTTTTTTCAACTCACTTTTGTCTTCTTGTTGCTTTACGGCATAATCTCCTACCCTTTTCCAATTGTTTTTATCAAGTAGATTATCTGTTAGAGAGGCACTATATTTGCCATTTGAAGCACTGTAAGCATTGATTGTGTTGCCATCAATTTCACACCAGTTGACTGCAAAGCCGAGATTATAGGTATCACTGATTTCACCATTTGCCATATTTAGCTTTACGATGCCAAATCCATTGCTCAGATAGGCATACTTGCCGTTCATATAGATATCGTTGACAGTCTTGTCACCGGTTGTTGTTGCATTCTGATAATCAGATAGATTGGTTACCTCATAGTTGTTTACATTCATCAAGTCGATGTTGCCATTGGTATAGATAATGAGCAATCTTTGGCTAGCCTTGTTGTAAGCGATGTGCTGGATTTCGCAATCGTTGAGATAATCTATCTTGCTGAATGTCTGAATACTTTGGTCGTTCTTATTATAGACATAAAGGTCGTTGGAAGCCTGTACGAATATCAGGTTTCCTGCTTGTTCTATCTCTTGTACGTCACTATATGCCATATAGGCTTTCCAGTCGCCAATAGCAGCTATTGCTATATTGGACATCGCCTGAAATATCAGAAAGATGATAATATATAATGCTTTCTTATTCATAACCATATACGTTTATAATGGATAACTATGCCTCTAAATGAATGTAGTATAAAAACTTATATATATTAAACCACAAAATGCTAGGTTTATTGCCTGTCAGTCTTGCTTTTATGTGTAAACCAATCCATGGGAAAAGTCTTTTTAAAATAGGGGTTATAATCCCCATTTTACTTATAAATTCCGAATAGTCTATTAGCTTGGAGTAACCTTTTAGTTCTTTTCTGAATTGGTATAGTGTTCTGCAAGCCTCTTCTGTTTTGAGTACAAAATGGTAATTTGTCTCATAGTCATCCAATAAGATAGGGTTATCAATATGGACTATAGAATAACCATTCTGACAGATGGATTTTCCAAACAGGACATCTTCATAGCCGTAATATTTGAAACTTTCATCAAAGGGACATTGGCTTATGATGTCCTTGGCTATAAGAAAGTTAGTTGTTCTAAATTCCTTATTCCCTATTTTCTTTCTGTGCAGAAAGTCATGTTGCTTTTCGCAAGACTTTTCATATTTGTATCGTAGATTATTTTTGAGTGTAGTGGGATTGCCTCCTATTTTAAGCCCTCCTACGATAACTTCTCCTTCTGCTTGAATATATTTTTGGATAAAATAGGGATTATTTGTATGAAGGTCACTATCTATGAACAGCAGCCAAGGATGCTTAGCTTGTTGTGCCAAAAAGTTGCGAATGGCAGCCCTGCCTACATTCGTTTCTCTTTCGATATATCGACAGTTGTCTAGTTGGTTGATTATTCTGTTTTCTTCGATAGTGTATTCATCCGTAGAACCATCGTCAGCAACCAATATCTCATATTCTAGATTGGGCAATGATGAAGCCTGAGCTTGCAGAGATTCCACAAGCTCAGTACATATATGATTATATGTAGGGATTAATATCGAAAGAGTATTGATCATTTCTTCAGATATTCCACCAATTTCGCCACGGCTCTTGCTCTGTGGCTAATACCATTCTTCACTTCCTCGCCCAGTTCAGCGAAACTCTTGTCGTAGCCTTCTGGTACAAAGATTGGATCATAGCCGAATCCCTCAGTACCGTGCTTCTCCGTGGCGATGCGCCCCTTCACGATACCCTCAAACTGGTGTACCTTCTTGATGCTGGTACAACCGTATGGGCATACATCCTTCTTCTCGATGTAGCAGATAACTGTGCGGAAACGAGCCTGGCGATTCTCTTTCCCATCCAATTCACGGAGCAACTTTGCCATGTTGGCTTCGCTATCATGGTCGGTACCCTCTGCATAGCGAGCACTGTGAACGCCTGGTGCGCCATCCAATGCCTCTACCTCCAACCCTGTGTCGTCGGCAAAGCAACTGATATGGTAATGGTCATACACATACTGTGCCTTTTGCAAGGCATTCTCTTCCAAGGTGTTGCCCGTCTCAGGAATATCCACGTCACATCCTATCTCCTTGAGAGATACTACCTCGAAGTCACTGCCCAAGATGTCACGTATCTCTTGTAGCTTATGTTGATTATTCGTTGCAAATACTATTTTCATTATTTCAATTTTTCTATATCTTTCTTCTTGATTTTCACTTTCATCTCATCAAATCCCTCGCCATATACACCGATAACAGAGCTTTGGCTCACGAAGGCGTTCGGGTCGATAATCTTGACGATACGGAAGATATAGGTGCTCTCATTCTTCTTGGCAAGGATACAGAGTACCTTCATCTCCTGTCCGGTGTACCAACCATGACCATCGAGAATCGTCACACCATGATCCATCTGCATACCGATGGCATTGGCTATCTCCTGGTATTTCTTGCTGAATATCAAGAACTGCACACTCTCTCTTCTGGCATTCATCACATAGTCGAGCATCAAGTTCTCGATGACCATCGTACAGAGACCGAACACCACCTTTCTCACGGCATCTATCGTCTCATAACCCGGTTTGGCATCAAATACGAAGAAGGAACTGCCCACGATGATGAAATCCACGAAGATGAGCACTCGTCCCAAGGAAATGTTGTGATACTTGTTGACCACGGCGGCGATGATGTCCGTTCCTCCCGTACTACCATTGTTTAGGAAGACGATGGCAAGCGAAAGACCGGTGCAGCAACATCCGATGACGAGCGACATGAAGTCTTGTCCCTCGCCCAGCACTTGCGTCAGTTCCCCATTCGGTCCTGTAGCCCAGTCTTGTGCCACGGCGAGCATGAAGGACAGCATGAAGATGGCATAGATGGTCTTGAGCATGAACTTCAAACCCAATATTTTCAATGCCAATGCCAACAAGATGACGTTGATGACAAAATATGACAAATAGATAGGTATGCCCGTACCATAGTAAATGACTGCTGCCAAACCCGTTACGCCACCTGTCACAATCTGGTAAGGCAACAAGAATACGGTGAAACCAAACGTATATAACATAAGTCCAAGGGTGATGTTGAAATAATCCTTGCACTCGTTCTTGATGTTTTGATTGATAGCTATTTGCATATTTTTTCCTCGTTTAGATTTTAAAGAACAGAAGGTCGCCCCATAAAAAGGCGACCTTCCGCATATAGAGTTATTACTTCTTCAATACTACGTTGACAATCTTCTTAGGCACGATGATTACCTTCAGCACATTGAATCCCTCCAAGTACTTCTGGCTCTTCTCGTCTGCCAAAACCTGCTTCTGAATCTCGTCGTTTGGAGTATCCACAGGGAATGACATCTGGAAACGAGCCTTACCATTGAATGAGATGGTGAGCTGCATATCGTTCTCCTTGAGATATTCCTCGTTGTACTTAGGCCACTCTGCGTCGCAAACGCTGCCCTGCTCGCCCAGTGCTTCCCAAAGCTCCTCGGCGATGTGTGGAGCGAATGGAGCGATGAGGATCACGAGATCCTTCAAGAGTTCTTTGTTGTGGCACTTCTGCTGACCGAGTTCGTTCACAGCAATCATGAAGGCAGAGATAGAAGTATTGTAAGAGAACTTCTCTATGTCCTCTGATACCTTCTTGATGAGCTTATGTACGCTCTTCAGGCTCTCAGGCTTAGCTGCCTCGTCAGATGGCAAGAAGTTGTCGGTGCGGTTCTCGTAGAACAAGCCCCAGAACTTCTTCAAGAAGCGGTGGCAACCGTCGATACCGTTGGTATCCCAAGGTTTACTTGCCTCCACAGGACCCAAGAACATTTCATAGAGACGCAAGGTGTCGGCACCATATTTCTCCACGATCATATCAGGGTTTACCACGTTGAACATACTCTTCGACATCTTCTCGATAGCCCAACCGCAGATGTACTTGCCATCCTCCAAGATGAACTCAGCATTCTGATACTCAGGGCGCCATGCCTTGAATGCATCGATGTCGAGCTGGTCGTTGCTTACGATATTGACGTCTACGTGGATAGGAGTTACGTCGTAATCCTTCTTCAAGCCCAAGCTTACGAAGACTGGAGCCTTGTCGTGGTCATCGCTGTTGATACGATATACGAAGTTGGAGCGACCTTGGATCATACCCTGGTTTACCAACTTCTGGAATGGCTCTTCCTTGCAGCTTACGCCGAGGTCGAAGAGGAACTTGTTCCAGAAACGAGAGTAAATCAAGTGACCGGTAGCATGTTCGCAACCACCTACGTAGAGGTCTACGTTCTGCCAGTACTCATCAGCCTCCTTGCTTACGAGTGCCTCATCGTTGTGAGGATCCATGTAGCGCAGATAGTAAGCAGAAGAACCTGCGAAACCTGGCATGGTGTTGAGCTCCAGTGGGAATACGGTCTTGTTATCTACGAGGCTCTTGTCAACCACCTCTTTCTTCTCAGCATCCCAAGCCCACTTCTTGGCTCTGCCCAATGGTGGCTCGCCAGTCTCTGTTGGCTTGTAGGTCTCAATCTCTGGCAATTCGAGTGGCAGGCACTCCTCTGGAACCATCTGTGGCATTCCGTCCTTGTAATATACAGGGAATGGCTCACCCCAGTAGCGCTGACGGGAGAAGATGGCGTCACGGAGACGATAGTTTACCTTTACTCTACCGATGCCCTTCTCGGTAACAAACTTCTTGGTAGCTGCGATAGCCTCCTTCACGGTGAGTCCGTTCAGAGAGAAACCATCCATGCTGCTCTTGCCTGCTACAGGTGAGTTGGTTACGATACCTTCCTTGGCATCGAAGCTCTCCTCTGAAACATCAGCACCCTCGATAAGAGGAATGATAGGCAGGTTGAAGTGCTTGGCAAAGGCGTAGTCACGGCTATCGTGAGCTGGCACAGCCATGATGGCACCTGTACCATATCCTGCCAATACATATTCTGAAATCCATACCGGGATTGCCTCGCCGGTGAATGGGTTGATGGCATAGCTTCCTGAGAATACACCGGTTACGCTGTGGTTAGCCATACGGTCAAGCTCGGTGCGCTTCTTCACGTAGTCGAGATACTTCTCCACCTCTTCCTTCTGCTCGGCAGTAGTTACCTGCTGAACATACTCGCTCTCTGGAGCCAGAACCATGAAGGTTACACCAAACATAGTATCGGCACGGGTGGTGAAGATGGTGAACTTCACGTCGCTGTCCTTTACAGAGAATACTACCTCTGTACCCTCAGAACGGCCAATCCAGTTTTTCTGGGTTTCCTTGATACTGTCGCTCCACTGGATGGTCTCCAAACCGTCGAGCAGACGCTGAGAGTAAGCAGATGTTCTCAGACACCACTGCTGCATCTTCTTCTGGATAACAGGATAACCGCCACGCTCACTTACGCCGTTTACCACCTCGTCGTTGGCAAGCACAGTACCCAATCCTGGGCACCAGTTAACCATGGTTTCGCCGAGGTAAGCGATGCGGTAGTTCATCAGAATCTGCTGCTTCTTCACGTCGTCGAAGCTGTTCCACTCCTCGGCTGTGAAGTCAATCTGCTCGTTCTGAGCCACGTTCAAGTCAGCAGAACCCTTCTCCTCGAAGCGCTTGATGAGCTTTTCGATAGGCTGAGCCTTCTGGCAGCTGTTGCAGAAGAATGAGTTGAACATCTTCTGGAAAGCCCACTGAGTCCAATGGTAATACTTAGGGTCGCAGGTACGAACCTCACGGTCCCAATCGAAGCAGAAGCCAATCTTGTCGAGCTGCTCGCGGTAGCGGTTGATGTTAGCTACGGTAGTAACCTCTGGGTGCTGACCTGTCTGGATAGCATACTGCTCAGCAGGCAATCCGTAAGCATCGTAACCCATAGGGTTCAGTACGTTGAATCCGTTCAAACGTTTGTAGCGTGCATAGATATCGCTCGCGATATAACCAAGTGGGTGACCTACGTGCAAACCAGCTCCTGATGGATAAGGGAACATGTTGAGCACATAGAATTTCTTCTTGTTTTCATCCTCGACAACCTTGTAGGTCTTGTTCTCGACCCATTTCTGGTGCCATTTCTTCTCGATTTCTCTGAAGTTGTATTCCATTGTTTTATCTTAATTATTTTTGTTTCTTTTCTAGTTCTTGACAGGGCATTTCCTTTAATATAATAAGGTATATGCCCATTCAAGGTGCAAAATTACAATATTTTTAGGATAAATCATCCTAAAAGTATGTTATTTTTAAAAGATTTAGGACGAATCATCCTAAAACTTTTGTTTTTAGAGTAGTTTCTACAGAAATCTCCAGCCACGTATGGCATGTTCCATCTCTTCGCATTGCTTCTTGAATTTCAGGCAGAGGGAGTTCGACCACTTGGTCATACCGAAGAGTTGCTTTTGCTCCAGGAAGGCATCATTGTCCCATTGGGTGTAGTCGTAATCGGAGAAATATCGCTTGTATTCTCGCAAGGTATCGCCTGAGAAACGCTGGTAATCGCTGACGATGTCGCCAAACCATTCGGGGCTCATCATCTGTCGGGCAAATGCCTCGTGCGAGTAATTGGCTAGCAGGTTGTGATGCTTCAAAACACTCCATACACAAAACCATTGGTTCTTCTTGCTCACCAGTTGTATCATCTTGGCGATGGTGTTCTTCAACTCCTCCATGTTGACGGGACGGCTGTTGACGGCTCTCACAAACACCTCGTTGTAGAGGGGCGACTCGGTTTCCTCGGGATGCTGAAACTCGTAGATTTTCTCTTCCAGCATCTGCCATTTCGTGGTGGCGGAGAGCAACTGGACATATTCTTCTGCTGTGAAACTCAGATGGTTGACTTCCATTCCCAGTTGATGGGCATCATCCACGTGGTGCAGGAAGGCGAGGCGGAGGCTTTCTGGCACCTCGTCTTGCAACTTGCGTTGCTCGGCACGCATCTGCTCGATGTCGAGGGCATTTTGGTTGTTGTTGTATTTCAAGGTGGAGAAATAGAGGTCGATGTCCTTTTTGCCCCTATGATCCAAGGGATATTTTTGGACGGCAAGCTCGGTGAGTCGTCCAGCTTCCTCGTCGCTCATGGATTGTCCACTGACATGATTGACACGGCGGAAGTGATTCACGAGATACAGGGAGAAATTGAAGAGCTGGAAGAAAGTCCAGAATCTCTCCGTGGTTTTCGTGCCAGGGAATTGCGTGGGCTTGATTCTCTTAGGCATTTCTTTTTCTATGAAGATGATGTTTGTCAAGAGTTCATCGAGGTTATTTTCCGTCATACCGTCCTGTTTCAGAAGGTCTTTCAATTTGGGGAAGAGGAAGCTCAGTTGTCCTGAGAACATCGGTGATTTATGTCCTTCCATTAGGTTGGTTTCCCTGTATTTCTCCACGATGTCCCTCATGAAGGGGCATAGTTCGACAAGGACCACCTGTGTGATGGCTTCCAGGTGTTCTTGGTTGGCGAGCTTGCGCTGGTGTGTCAGGTCGTTGTGCTGCAAGGCAAGGTCTTGGTCTGCCATGTAGCAGAGTCGTGATGCCTTGGTGTATAGCGATCGGATGTCGAAGTTCATCTCTTGCGTGGAGTAATCTTCCCAACCATTGATGAGCACTCGGCACATGATGTAATAGGTATTCAACTGTCGGTCGAAGACTTCATAGCTGAATGAAGATGGTTCATCTGTATCTGTCATGGTTATTTCGTTTATCATATTGCAAAGGTACAAATTATTCTTGATAAATGGCTTGATATTGGGTTTTATTCATTTTTTCCCTGTTTTTTTCCCTGTTACCCTCGATTTTTTCCCTGTTTTCCCCGAAACACGGTCAAGTAGCGGGGAAAATGAGTAAATGCCCTTTCCTTTTTATATCTTTGCATTGTCGAAACGAGATGAGAGGACAAAACTCCAAAATCTACCTCACACCTCACCAGATAGGTCGCAAATGCTTGATATATAGGACGATATATGCTGTGTGGTGTGCCGATTGACACCTCACGACTACCTCACTCCACCACACTCCTATGAGTTCGGCTATAGTTGAGCATCCATCGACCCACATGTTAAACACATTAAATAATATCATTATGATCAAAAAACTATCAAATTCAAATCAGTCATCCTCTGAGATGACAAGTAATCAATCAGACATCTACCTAGTAGAAGCCTTTTTGGAGGAGAACTATCAGTTCAGAAGAAATCTCCTCAGTGGAAAAACAGAGTTTGCCGTTGTCGCTGAAGACGATGACCAAGCTCTGACATGGAATGTCTTCACCAAGGAAGACTTGAACACAATCGTGAGAAAAGCCAAGAAACTTGGACTTGGCGGCAATGGTTCCCCTCGTCAGGACATAGAGGAGTACATAGGCTCCAAGGCGGTGCTCGACTATGATCCGATACAGTATTATCTCGACCATTTGCCAGTGTGGGATGGTAAGAATCATGTGGCGGCATTGTTTAGCAGAATCCCTGGCATCACGAGCGAACAACTGGGATGGTGTGCCACTTGGCTTCGTTCTGCCGTAGCTCATTGGCTGCATCTAGATATGCTCCATGGCAATGAGGTGACACCTATTCTCATTGGTCAACAGGGTTGTGGCAAGAGCACCTTCGCCAATCGTCTCTTGCCAGAGGAGTTGAGATGCTACTTCCTCGATCATATCAATTTTGGCAATAAGTTTGACTCTGAGATGGCGCTCACCCATAATCTCTTTGTCAACATAGATGAGTTGGCTAACATGGGACCTTCTCAGCAGGGTAAGTTGAAGCAAACCCTCTCCAAGGTGAAGGTGAATGGTCGCCCTATCTTTGGCAAGAGCCAAGCTGACCGTCCTCGTTATGCTTCGTTCTTGGCTACCACCAACGATGAGCATCCGCTTTGCGACCCTACGGGAAGCCGCCGATTCATCTGCATTCGCATACCTGCAGGTGCTTATATCGACAATGCCTCCCCGATAGATTATGCTCAACTCTATGCGCAAGTGATATATGAGTTGAAGGAGCAATCCGTTCCGTACTGGTTTACTAATGATATGGTGGCTCGCATACAGGAGTGCAATTATCCTTATTTCAAGACGGATGATATGGAGGTGATGCTGAAGGCTTGTTTTCAGGCACCTCAGGGTGATGGTGGAAAATGGATGCTTGTGTCAGAAATCTTTGATAGCTTGCACCGATTGTATCCGATGCTCATATCCGACCATCGTACCAAGATTCGTATAGGTCAGGCTATGCGATTCTTGGGATGTGATACCAAGCGAACCAATCGTGGTCAAGCCTATCTGCTCATCTCGAAGTATGCTGCCTAATCGAAGAAGTGTGGTGTCGTGTGGTGTGAGTGAGGTGTCAGCGCTTACACCACACACCATATAAATGTCAGATATACAGAAAGATATGTCTTGCGGAGTGAGGTGTGAGATAGAAAAACGAAGCTATATATCTGTAGGGTGTTTTGCCCTCTAGGATGGCGCATGACTGTCCTCCCTGAACAGCCTAGCTGTTCTACCTGTGCAGTCTGACTGTCCTAGGCAGACAGTCTAGTCGGGATAAGCAGTCGTATTTTAAAAGTACTACTATCATTTCTTAGTAGCATTACTATTCATTGTTAATCATAAAAGAATAAGAAAATGTCAAATGAAATCAATTTTGGTGCAGTATGCCCAATGGCATCCTGCAAGAGAAACGCTCAGTGCGTTCGTTATGCCAATTACCTCAAGGCTAAAAATGAGGAAGATAGTTACCAGGTGCTCAATTTTGACCGCATATCTTATGATGCAGACAAGGGTTGCTCTCATTTCTTGGTGTGGGAGAAGCAGCGTTGGGCGAAAGGTTTCCGTAGGATGTTCCGTACGATGCCAGTTTGCAATACTCATTATTTTTGGACTCGTACGCCTTACCTCAGTGAGTCCTCTTATTGTCGTGCCAAGCGAGGAGCCCTCCTCATCGACCCCAATATGCAATCCGCCCTCTTGAAGGTTTTCGAGCGCAATGGGGCGGATATTAGCATCGGCTTCGATGAGTATGTGATGCAAGATATACTGGTGGAGGGCTGAGATAGTCCTCCATCTCATCAGGCTATAGCTTCAGCCATAGTCGCATCAGTTGGTCGTCTATATAATACACGGAGAGAGAGGTGGAAACCAAATGATATTCCATCAGTTTCTTGATGGCACTCTGAATGCTGCTGGCAGACCGCAAGTTGTGCCTTTTGATAAACGCCATGGAGGTAATCTGTTGTGTTCTCCCTTCTTTGGCGATGGCGTAGAGCAGTTCCTTTTGTGGGAGAGAGAGGCGAGAAAGCATCTCGCTAAATTTGTGGTCGTTGTCCAATATCATGGAGTGGATAATGCTTTCTATCATGGAGGGAACAGCCTCCTGCCCTAGGTCTGTTTGATTGAAAGCCTCATGTATTACCTTCTGCACATAGTAGGTATTACCATCAAAAGTACTGTATGCCAAGGAGATAGATTCTGTTTCTATCTCCTTGCCAAACTTATGGAATAGATTCGTGGCAAACTCCGTATATTTGTCGAGAGGAATCACATCGAGGTTCATGATGTCAGCACTGTTGTAGAAGGGGTGTGCTTTCTCAGAAAACATCTTGGTAATGAGATGTCGTTCGCTTCCGGAGAATATGAAGTTGGCATTGCTGCATTTTTGAATATGTGTTCTGAGAATAGCTTCCATGTTCTTCTCTGGATAGTAACAGATTTGCTGAAATTCATCGATGGCAATGATACATTTCTTTTCAGCTTGTTCCAAACATGAGAAAATCTCATCTAGTGTATAGAGAGGGTTGGAGATGTCACCGAGTGACAGATTGAAGGTCGGTGTGTTGGAAACTGGGTCATAGCCGAAACAGCCGTTGATGGATTTTAGGGTATTGACTACCATTTTCAACATTTTAGCTCCTCTATGAGCAGCTTGTTCAAAGACTGCTTTCCCTAGCTCAAAGGTAAACTCATGGATGCTTGATGTGCGAAGGATGTCTATGGAGATGGTGATGAAGTTTTCCTTGATGGTGGGAGATTCCAAGCAAAAGTCAATCAATTTACTTTTGCCCACACGTCTTGCAGCCATCAGTACAATATTCTCACCATTTGTTACCTTGGTGATGATTCTCTCTGCTTCCATTTTTCTGTCGCAGAAATATTCTGGCTTGATATAGCCTGTGATAATAAAAGGGTTCTCCATGCTGTAACTATTTGATATTCGGCTGCAAAGATAATTATTTATTTTGAATTATGCAAATCGCATAATGCAATTTGCATAATTTTAATAGAAGGTGTGTTTAAGTTATCAGAATGCGATTTTTACATATTTCCTAGGCTTTAAGAAATATTTAATACTTTTTCTGATATACTCTTACGTAGTCGATATAGTATTTCATAGGGAAGGCTTTGTCGTCAATGGTGCCACCGTTGTCACCACCAATCGCTAGGTTGAGGAGAATGTATTGTGGTTTTTTGAAAGGCTGGGCTTCCTTGCCCAGTTTGCCATTCACAGCTTCACTCTGCTTGATTTCATTGAGCAGTTCATCGTCTAGATAGATGCGGATGGACTCTTCGTCCCAATCCATTCTCCAGATATGGAATTTCTTAGCCCATTTGCTGTCTCGGTCGGTGAAATGACTGAAAGGGATGGCTTTGCTGTTCCAGCGAGCCACGTATGGCTGCTCCGTTCCCCAACAAGCATTTGCAAGGATATGGGGAACGCCTTGCTTGCGATAAAACTCCATGATGTCAATTTCACCATTTGAAGGCCATTCCATCCCTCTTCCCAGGAGCCAAATGGCAGGCCAGGCTCCCGATGCGGTAGGGATTTTTGCTCTCACTTCCACTCTTCCATAGAGAAACTCTTTCTTTTGTGCTGTATTGAGAAGAGCAGAAGTATAGCGGATGTTTTCCACATTTTGTGGCCATCGCTGGCTATTCTTGTCATAGCCTGGATTCTTTCTTTCCTTCTTCTCCTTCTTAGCCTCTATGACGAGGCATCCTCCCTTGCAATAGGCATTGGCAGGCTGATACCACTGGTCTTCATGATTGCGCTGGAATCCAATCTCGTAATTCCATACAGTAGAGTCGGGGCGACCATTGATATTAAATTCATCGCTCCAAACCAATTTCCATTCCTCTTGATCTTGTGCAAAGCTGCTTGTACACATTGCCGCCAAAAAGGCGCAACATATCATTCGTTTGATGTTCATCATGTTTCAGAGTTGTTAAAATGTCAGTTATTGTTGTTATTAAAATAAGTCGAAACGGCATATAGTGGCACATTCGTCAACCAATCTTGCTCCCTATAGTCTGACATAGAGAATCTGATGCCGTGGGTTTCAGGGTGAGACGATACAAAAGAGGAGAGAGATTTTGAACGTAAATTCTCCTCAGCTTTGGCTTCTATGGGGACTATTTGTGAATCTTGTTGGATAAGGAAGTCTATTTCCAACTTTGCATCATTGCAGTAGTAGAAAACTGATGTGTCTCTCGTTGCAACGAGCTGTGACATAACGAAATTCTCAGTGAAGGCACCTTTCGATTCTTCCATGCCATTTTCTGCGACCAACAAGTCTTTGGCTTCGGTCTCATTCATGGCTCCCAATAATCCACAGTCGAGAAGAAAGAGTTTGAAACTAGCAATATCTACATAGAATTTCAAAGGTTTCTTGGGTTCCTTGACTCTTTCTGCTTTATATACCAATCCTGCATCCATCAACCATTGTATAGCGACCTCGAAATCCTTGGCTCTACCACCAGGCTTAGCCACGCCATAGATAAATTTCTTGTTCTCTTTTACAAGTTGTGACGGCATGGACTGCCATACCATATTGATTCGGTTGGACTCAGATGTGGGTATATGTTTAGATATATCCTTCTGATAAGAGAACAATATGTTGTTTTGAATTTCTCTTACCTGATTAGAGTCGTTGGTCTCGATGAAACACTTGACAGCCTCTGGCATTCCACCTACAAAGTAGTATTCTCTGAGTACCTTAATATATTGAGATTTTAGGAGTTTGATAGTTTCCCAATCTTTCTTTTTAAGCAAATCTACCATCTGTTCATAACCTTTGGCCAATAAAAACTCATCGTATGTCATCGGGTAGATATGGAGGATGTCAACCTTTCCTACAGGAAACGACTCACCTTGGTGCATAGCTATGCCAAGCAATGAACCTGCCACTGCCACGTGGTATTCTGGAGCATTCTCGCAAAAATACTTCAATGCGGACATTCCTCTTTTTACTTCTTGTATTTCATCAAGAATAATGAGGGTCTTTCCTGCAGTGATTGTCTGTTGGGTGATGGCACCTATAGCCAGGATGATGCGTTGGATATCGTAGTCTTTCACGAACAAGTCTTTGGCGAGTTCGTTGTCATCGCAGTTGATGTATGCGACATTGGAGAATTCTGTTTTGCCGAACTCTTTTAAGATGTAGGTTTTCCCTACCTGTCTAGCTCCAGCTAAAACCAATGGTTTGCGATTTTTCTTGTCTTTCCATCTCCTTAATTGTTCTATGATGTTTCTTTGCATTTCTAAATGTCTTTAAATGAATACTTTGGCTGCAAAGTTACACTTTTCCTACCGAACTTCCAAACATTTTCAACATTTTTCCTACCGAACTTTCGGGTAAAATCAACATTTTTCCTACCGAACTTTGGAAAATTGGAAAAATAGAAGGTGTGTCATAAGCATGGCACACCTTCTCATTCATATCGTTATTACTTACTCACCGCCCCACTCTTTGTGTTGCTTCAAGTTCTTATCTGTATCAATCTCATTTTGTGGGATTGGCCAAACGTCATCTCGGTCACCACGATAAGATCTAACATAGTTACCGGCAGCTCCGTAAGTTTCAAACTCTTTATTTATGCGTTCAATAGAGTTTTTCCATTCACCCCAACGATAGAGGTCTGCAAAGCGCAAGTCTTCGAAAGCCAACTCTACACGACGCTCGTGGCGAACAATCTGGCGAAGTTGTTCCTGTGAGAGTCCAGTTCCTTCTACGTCTTCTACCTTTGGCATGTTGACGCGCTGACGAACCTCGTCGATGTACTTGGTGATTTGGTCTTGACTATAACCACCCTTCTCAATCATTGCCTCAGAGAGAGAAAGAAGCACCTCTGCATAACGAATCACATAGTAGTCAAGACTTCCGTCATACTCATTTGCTATATTCTCAGGTACGTACCATTTCATAATAGCTACTTGAGAATGAGATGGAACCTTCTTTCCTGTAGAATTGGTAGTTGCATCATAGTCATAAGTATCACCGTTCCATGTCATACCAGGAACAAACAATGTACCCTTCAAGCGTGGATCACGATTCTCGTAGCGGGCGAAATCTGGATGTTCACTGTCGTATGCAGCCTCACCAGTCTTACCTTTGAACAAAGGTGACTTGTCGATAGGAAGACCGTCTGTACAATAGTAATCATCGCAAAGGTTGCGAGTAGCTTCAATGGCATTCATAGGACCACCCCAGCTATAGCCGAATGTCTGACCCTCGTTGAGACCTGGACCTGCATAGTGGATGCCCAAGATAACCTCATCGCATTCCTCATTGGCTTCTGTAAACAACTCTGAATAGTTCTTATAACCATCTGTACCATCACCAGACTTAAACAAGCTGTATTTACCAATCACATGGTTGTAAGCCTCAATAGCATCGTCATAGTGCTTGGTGAAGAGTGCCAATCGACCCATGATAGCGTAGGCACCTTCTTGTGTAAGGCGACCTTTGGCAGCTTTACCTTTTGCAGGAATGTTAGGGATGCAAGCCTTGAGGTCTGCCAATACCTTGGTAGCAATCTCTTCCTTGGTGTTGCGCTCAGGCTGGCACTCTGCTAATGTCAAAGGCTTATCCAAGTAAGGAACATCACGGAAGACAGATACGAGGTTGCAATAACCCAAGGCACGGAGTGCGATAGCCTCGCCCTTGTAAGCACCCTTTTGAGCATCGGTCATTTCCATACCATCCACCTTCTCGATCAAGGCATTGCAACGTTTGATCAACTCGTAGTTGGCGTTCCAATACATAGTGAAGCACTCGTCATTGGCAGTAGATGTACCTTTTGCAATGGTAGATCCCAACATCCACTCTCCCCATGTATGGTCACCATTGTCGGTACAAGTCTCACGAGCGAGGAAGCCAAACTTCCAACCATCAATATCATCATTGTATAAGTTTTTAGACTGTAGTGCATCATAGCATCCGGTCAATGCCATCAATGCATCACTCTCTGTCTTCCAGAAGTTACCACTGGAAATCTCGTTTGGGTTGTTGATATTGAAGAAGTCGTCAGAGCAAGAGGTGGCAGATAACGCCAAGATACCGCAAAGCGACAAACTCTTCATATAGTTGAATATATTATTCTTTTTCATTGTATAGTCCTCCATGATTTAGAAGTTAATATTAACACCGAAAGAGAAACTCTTCATGTTAGGGTGGATATCGTTACGTGAGTCACCGCTGGTCTTCTCAGGATCGTAGTTGTCAAGAGAGGTGATGGTGAGGAGGTTAGTTGCAGCGAAGTAAACACGAATCTTTGATACACCCCATTTTGCCAACTGGTCGAATGTGTAGCCCAATTCTAAGTTCTTCAAGCGCAAGTAGTCTGCCTTAGAGAGCCAGAATGATGAGTATTCGTTGTTGAAGGCATTACCCAGGCGTGGCATAGAACCATTAGGGTTCGTTTCTGACCAACGATCCAACCAACGGTCGGTGCGGTTACCTTGCCAGTCATTGGTAGATTCCCAGTTGTAACGATAGATGCCTGTTACACCTTGCCAAAGCATAGAGAGGTCGAGGTTTTTCCATGTACCGCCCATGTTGATACCGAAGGAATACTTAGGGAATGGGTTACCAATAATGACGCGGTCGTCTGGAGTGATGTCGCCATCATTATTTGTATCTTGATACATGATGTCGCCAAGTTTTGGCTCCTTTCCGTTCTGAAGGATCTTCTCACCTTTAGCGTTGGTACGATTCAAATCTTCCTCTGTACGATAGATACCGATAGCCTTGTAAGCATAGTATGAACCGATAGGCTCGCCTATTCTATTGATGGTTGAACCGCTGATACGCTCCTCTAAGCCACCCATATAAAGAACTTCATTCTTTACATTTGTGATGTTGAATCCAGCATTCCAAGTGAAGTCGCCCTTGCGATCATTATAGTTGACGCTCCATTCCCAACCACGGTTGCGAACCTCACCAACGTTCTGGTAAGGAGCATCCAAAGAACCGAGGAACATACCTGGCATAGAGAGCTGCATCAAAATGTCGGATGTCTTGCGGTCGAACCACTCGAAAGAGGTCGTAATCTTGTTGTTCAAGAAACCGAGGTCAAGACCTACGTTGACGTTGCGGGTTGTCTCCCACTTGATGTCCTCATTAGGAACAGACTTCTGTACAAGACCTGCCTGTGGATTGCTACTTTGGTCGAAATAATAGTTACCGCTGGCTGCGTATGTAGCTGAGTAAGGATAATTACCAATTTCCTGGTTACCTAACTTACCCCAAGAGAAGCGCAACTTACCGAACATCCACTTGCTCTGCTGCTCCATAAACTTCTCACTTGTGAAGACCCAACCCAAAGATACTGATGGGAAGGTAGCATAGCGGTGAGCCTTTGGCATACGAGAAGAACCATCTCGACGGATATTGAACTCGAAGAGGTACTTGTTGTCGTAGTCATATTGCAAGCGACCGAAGAATGACTGCAAGCGGTAGGCTCCGGCGTTACCAGCTGTATTAGGGTTCTTGGTACCGCCATCCTGCTCGTAGATATTGTTGGTAGGGAATCCCTGCTTAGATGCAGTGAGGTTCTCTGTGTCGTAACCGATGATAGAGTGACCGAGCAATGCACTAACCGTGTGGAGACCGAAACGCTTGTTGTAAGTCAAGAGGTTCTCATTGGTCCACATGGTCTCACGATAAGTATAATCGGTGAGTTGGTTGTTGACGGTAGCTACCTTCAACATATTGCCCTTTGCATCATAGCGAGCATCTTCACCATTTGGAGAATAGCCTTTGGTTACCTGATTATAATAGGTATAAGCGTAGCTGGTCTGGAACTTCAAGCCATCATAGATGTCAAGACCGATGGTAGCCTTTCCGTTGAAACGCCAAGCATTGTTCTTGTTATAGCCCTTGTAGATAGCCTCCAATGGGTTCTTGAAGTTCTCGGCGTTTGTAATAGAGCCATCTACATAACCATAATGGTTGTTGGTAGAGTAGCGAGTAGGAACGGTAGGACGAGCAAACCATGAGATATAACGCATGATACCGCCTTCTCCACCTACGCTAGTGCCTGGAGAAGTAACATCATTGAAGTTACCAGAAACGTTCAAACCGAAAGTGAAGCGCTTGTACTTGGAATCCACATTAGAACGGAAGCCCACCTTGCGAACACCTGTACGCAGCATGATACCATCCTGGTCAGAGAAGTTGACGGATGTCATAAAGTGAGTCTTATCTGTACCACCCGATACAGAAACGTGATGCTGCTGCATGTGACCTGTTCGCATAATGGCATCGAGCCAGTCTGTATTAGCATAATGGTCTGGATCTGAGCCTGTTCTTAATTTTTCGAGAGCTTCTGCACTATAGGTTCCTGGGTTGATTTCATTACGCATGACAGCCCAATTGTAGCTATCAAGGAAGTTTGGCAATACAGTAGCACTTTGGATAGAATAGCTTCCACCATAGTTGACCTTGACAGCACCTGCACTACCTTTCTTGGTCGTAATCAAGATGACACCATTGGCTGCACGTACACCATAGATGGCTGCTGAGGCAGCATCCTTCAAAACAGATACGTTCTCAATGTCGGAAGGTGCAATATCGCTGATTTGGCTCAAAGTACCCTCTACACCATCAATCAAAACCATAGGGTTGCTGTTGCCGAAAGTTCCGACACCACGAATGCGAATCTCAGGGTTATCGTCACCTGCTTGGGCACCACTCTGAGTGATGTTGACACCGGTCATACGACCTTGCAGCAAGGTAGCTGTATTGGCAACTGGAACACCTTCTATATCCTTAGATGTGATGGCTGATACAGAACCGGTAAGGTTAGCTTTCTTTTGTACACCATAACCTACTACAACAGTCTCTTCGAGCATGTTGGAGTCATCCTTCATGGTGACATTGATAGGGCTACCTGTCCAAACAATGGTTTGTGACTTGTAGCCAATAGAAGTAATGGTAATTTTGGCTCCTTTCTTTACGTCTCTGATGGTAAAGTTACCATCTAAATCCGTAACTGCCCCCCCACTTTGACCATCTATTCTGATGGTAGCACCAATGATAGGGTCTCCGTTAGAGTCCTTTACATTACCTGTACAGGAATTCTGCTGCTGAGTAGCAGTTGCAATTGCAGAATTGCTTTGAGCTGCTAATGCAGAGACGGCACAAGATGGTGACATGGCACCAAGAAGAGCCGCAAAATACAAATTCGCTCTTTTGTTCATAGGTCTAAATTGTTTATTGTTAGTTATTAGTTAATTATTTCTTTGCAAGGTGATGCGATTCTGTTTTTGGGGAATCGCTTTTATTTGCATTTGATTACTTTTACCCAATCTACCCACATTTCTGCTGGGAGATCTTCGTCATGTATTTCTCCTGGCCAAGTAGGTTGCCCATTGAGCGTCCCGCCAAGAGAACAGTTGAGGATGATGTCAAACTTCAAATCGCAAAATGGAAACTGCATCTTCTCTTTTACCAAGTTTTGGTTGTTGTATCTGAAAGTTTCCTTTCCATCTACGTAGAAGATAACAGCATCTTCATTTCTTTCGGCAGCATAGACATGGAATTGGGTGACATCGAAGTTAGGGTTTCTGTTCGGGTTGGTAACACCTGCAGAACCTGTCTCTCCATTAATGTAATAGGTATGTACCGTCTGGTAGAATTCCATGGGAGTATTCTGCACCCATTCCATGATATCGACTTCTCCACTCTTAGGCCAAGGCTTTCCGTTGATAGGCATCTGCCAGATGGCAGGGAAGAGTCCACGTGCTCTTTTCGTCAACTTGGCTCTTACCTCAACGCGCGTATTCTTATCGAATCCTTGGATGGTGTGAATGCCGCCATTTTTATAGTGTCCGTCGGTTTTGCTCGCTTTTAGCTTGAGATAACCGTCTTCCACTCTCACGTTCTCATATTCTTTGACGTACTCGAAGTGTTGAGCCCATGCCACCTTGTTGAAATCGCAGAGTTTCCAAACTTTAGGATTTGGGATGGAGGCTGTGGTGTTGAAGTCGTCTAGGAATATGATCTTTTCATTGTTGACTTCTTTTTGTGCCTCAAATGCTGCCACATTATTGATACAAGGACAGCCTCTTGCGTCGTCGAAGACGATTCTCAAGCCATTGGTCTTAATCTTGTCGAAGCGAAGAATTCGCTTGTAGCCGATGGTGGTCGTCTCTTCCTTCTGCTGGAGCTTCACCCAGTTCTTGCCTTGGAGGTAATATACTGAGAAGGCTTTCACTCGCTGTCCCAATGGGATGTATTCTTGAAGCATCAGGCGTGAGATTTCTTTTGCCTTCGGCAAGCGGAACTCGATGCTCGCACCCTTTCTCTTGTTGGATGCCCAATAGGTATCATACTGATTGTCGGTGATGTACTTGCCTGTATGCTTACCCTGACTGGTATCTACCTTTGGTGTGATGCCCTTGAGAACGTTGACTGCCAGCTCTTGCTGAATCTTCTTGTGGAAGTTGACTGCGTTGGCTGAGTCGATAGGGTGTATCAGTCCGTCTTTATCCACTGGGAAGTTGAGGAGGAAGGTGGCGTTGTGACCTACACTTCTATAATAGAGGTCGCAAAGTTCATCCACGGTCTTTACCTTGCTGTCTTCACTCTCGTGGTAGAACCATCCCGGACGGATGGAGACATCGCATTCGGCTGGTGTCCACTGGTCGCCGTCTTCCCAACCATATTGCAGTTGCTTGTAGTCAGGGTAACCTGGATAAACCGTGTTGGAAGGAATCATCGACCAACAGGTCTCGCCTGCATATCCCCCTTCGTTGCCCACCCATCTGCAACCTGGTCCTCCGTCGCCGAAGATGGTTGCTTGAGGTTGTAGGCTATCCACAATCTGGTAGAGTTTAGGGAACTGGTAGTAATTTCTTCTGTCGATGGTGCGCTTCTCTTGTGCGCCGCCATACCAACCGTCACCGCCATTGGCTCCATCAAACCAAACCTCGAATACATCGCCATAGTTGCTGAGCAATTCCTTGAGTTGTCTCTGGTAGTAACCTACGTAATATTCAGAGCCATAACTGGTTTGGTTTCTGTCCCAAGGCGAGAGATAGACGCCGAACTTGAGACCGTATTTCTTGCAAGCTTTGGAGAGTTCTCCTACGATGTCGCCCTCACCGTTCTTATAGGGAGTATTGCGGATGCAATAGTCGGTGGTGTGGGTAGGCCAGAGGCAGAAGCCATCGTGGTGCTTGGCGGTGATGATGACACCTTTCATGCCAGCGGCGGCGAGGGTCTTTGCCCATTGCTCGCAATCCAGTTTCTTAGGATTGAAGGTCTTCACGTCGCTGTTGCCGTAGCCCCATTCCTTGTCGTTGAACGTATTCAGTCCGAAGTGAATGAAAGCGTAGGTCTCCATCTTTTGCCATTCCACTTGTTTGGCAGTAGGAGTAGGGAGCACAGGTTCCACTTGTTGGGATTTTCTTTGTGCTGTTGCCGGCATCATCGCTAAGCATAGCATGATGCCAGTGAGAAGGCTTTTCTTCATGTCGTTTAGGTTTTGTTCTTAATTTTTTTCTCGTACATAATGTTTGGTACTTCTTCCTTTAGGGCAGGATGGTCATGAGCCTGTGTCTTGCCATCAAGCAAGCGCCGAGTACGCCGGCTTTGCCTTTCAGGGTGGAAGTGACGATCTTAGAATCTTCATTCATGATATTGAGAGAGAATTTCTTGATTCCCATGTTGACCGGTAGTGTGATATAGTCGCCTGTTGCCGACATCTCGCCTCCGATAACGAGCATCTCTGGATTGAAGATATTGATGACTCCTGCCAGTTGCTTGCCCAGTTCGTCTGCCACCTTCTGTAGGGTGGCGAGGCTGAGTACGTCTTCTTTGGCGATGGCATCGAGAATGTCTTGCAAGGTCAGCTCTTCCTTTCGGTTGACCACCTTGTCGGAGAGAATGGATTGTTTGCCAGCCAGGAGTTGTTCTGTCAGCTTTCTCTTGAGTGCTCTTCCCGACACTTCCGTCTCCACGCATCCGATTTTTCCGCAGTGGCAGATGATGTCGTTGTTGTAGCCTGGCATGTGACCAAATTCCCCGGAATATCCCGACTTGCCGTAGTAGAGTTTGCCGTCGATGATGATACCGATTCCGATGCCCCAACATACGTTGACGAAGACCACATCCTTGAGTCCTTTGCAGCATCCCTTGATGAGTTCGGCGTAGGTCATGCTCCTAGTGTCGTTCTCGATGCAAACAGGGAGTTGGATCATCTCTGAAATCTTTTGGGTCAGTGGTATATCCGTGAAGGTGAACATATTGTAGGCTCTGCCTTCGAATGGATTTACACGTTCCGCTACGTTGACACAGACATTCAGGATATCGTCCCTCTTGATGGGCAGCGTGTCGATGAAGTCATTGATGATGCTTCCCAGTAGCTCCAGGTTTTCTGGGGTGTTCTCATATCGGTAGGGAACTCTTGTCTTCTCGACGATGAGGTTGCCGCAAAAGTCGCTTGCCGCCAGTGCCAAGCAATCCATCTCAGGATTGGCGCCGATGAAATAGCCTGCAGTAGGGACTAAGTCATAGACCATTGGGATGCGGCCCGTAGCGTTGTCTTTCTTTCCGATTTCCCTGGCCAGTCCCATAGACATCAACTCGTTGAGGGCGCTTGTGGCAGTAGGTAAGCTTACCCCAGCAGCCTTTGACAATTCGGGAATTGTCGAGGAGCCTTGTGCTATGAAAAGGTCTAGGAGTCGCTTAGGAACCATTGCCTTTCGATTTATCTTATTAATATATTTTATTAAGTCTAACCGCATAACTAATATTTTTTAGTTGCAAAGATAGTATTTTTATGAATTGGTTGCTACTTTTCTTAGTTAATAAAGATTAAAACGAGCAATTTTCTTCAATTATTCCTTCTTTTATAGCCTTGAAATCTACCTATACATTATTTATATATAAGGGAGTTACACTTTTAGCACTGCCACTATAGATTATCCATAAGTATTTGATATAGTGTAAAATGACAAATACTAAGAGACACAGGATAGCCAAAAACGAGAAAATGCGGGCGTTTTAGAATTATTAACCCAAAAATCGCACCAACTAATGGATAAAAACTCTATCTTTGCAAAATAAAATATTTTAGTAATTCAGAAGTACAAATTAAAAGATATTAATAAGTAGTTATGCGTGTAATCATTGAGAAAGATTATGACCAGCTTTCTAAGTGGGCAGCTGATCATGTAATTGAGACCATCAACAAGTTTCAGCCATCCGCTGAGCGTCCTTTTGTGTTAGGTTTGCCTACAGGTTCTTCACCTATGGGTATGTATGCCAATTTGGTAAAAGCTGTGAAGGAAGGCAAGGTTTCCTTCAAGCACGTTATCACCTTCAATATGGATGAGTACGTAGGTCTTCCTGAGTCACACCCAGAGAGCTATCACTCATTCATGGCCACCAACTTGTTCAATCACATCAATTGTCCAAAGGAGAACATCCACATCCTGAATGGCAATGCCGAGAACTTGGAGGAAGAGTGCCGTCATTATGAGCAGATGATAGAGGATGCTGGTGGCATCGACCTCTTCATTGGCGGTATCGGTCCTGATGGACATATCGCTTTCAATGAGCCTTTCTCTTCTCTTACTTCACGTACCCGTGTGAAGACACTCACCACCGATACCAAGATTGCCAACTCTCGTTTCTTCGACAACGACCCTGAGAAGGTGCCAAGCTTGGCATTGACCGTAGGTGTGGGTACCGTCATGGATGCCAAGGAGGTGATGATTCTCTGCAATGGCCACAACAAGGCTCGTGCTTTGCAGGCTGCCATCGAAGGTCCTGTGACACAGGCTTGGACCATCAGTGCCTTGCAGCTCCATAAGCATGGCATCATCGTTTGCGACGAGTTGGCAACTGATGAGTTGAAGGTAGGTACATATCGCTATTTCAAGGATATAGAAAAAGACAATCTTTAAAATTTATAATCAGATGAGACTCAATTTAAGTTCACAAATCGTACTGAATAAGGTACCCGTTGAGTTCTATAAGCCTAAGACGACCGTAGAATACTCAGAAATCTCCAGAATGGAGAAGATTCATACCGACATCTTCGCTTCCATGAACGAGGGGGCTGCTCATGTGGCTGATGGCATCGAGGCAGGCATCAAGGCAGCCCAGCATGAGGGTAAGTTCTATGTGATGGCATTGGGAACCGGTTCTTCCTTGACTCCGGTCTATGAGAAATTGATTCGCCGATACGAGGAGAAGAAGCTGAGCTTCCGTAATGTGGTGGTCTTCAATTCGTATGAGTACTACCCATTGCAGAAGGAAAGTTCTATCCGCTGCATCAACCAGTTGAAGGAGCGTTTCCTCGACCACGTGGATATTTCTGAGCAAAACATCTTCTCTTTGGATGGTTTCGTGGCACAGAACGCTGTGCAGGATTGCTGCCGTCTCTATGAGCAGCGCATCAAGACCTTCGGTGGCTTGGATGTGGCACTCTTGGGTATCGGTCGTATGGGTAATATCGCTGCCAACGAACCGGGTTCTGGTATTCAGTCTGTGACTCGTCTCATCTTGATAGGCAACACCTCTCGTGAGGAGATGGAGAACAGTGGAAAGACCAAGGAGTCGGTGCCTCCATGTTCCTTGACTATGGGTATCGCCACCTTGCTCTCAGCCAAGGCTATCTACCTGACTGCCTGGGGCGAGGAGAAGTCTGAGATTATGCAGAAGGTAGTGGAGAATGGTATCACCGATACCTTGCCTGCTTCTTTCCTCCAGACGCATCCGAATGCTCACGTGGTACTCGACTTGAGTGCTGCTGCCCATCTCACTCGCATCGAGCATCCATGGCTTGTTACTTCCTGCCAGTGGACCGACAAGTTGGTGCGCTCTGCCTTGGTATGGCTCTGCCAGAAGATACACAAGCCTATCCTGAAGTTGACCAACAAGGATTACAACGAGAATGGATTGAGTGAACTTTTGGCTCTCTATGGCTCTGCCTACAATGCCAACATCAAGATATTCAACGACTTGCAGCATACCATCACGGGATGGCCTGGTGGCAAGCCTGATGCCGACGATACTTATCGCCCAGAGCGTGCCAAGCCATATCCAAAGCGTGTCATCGTCTTCTCGCCACACCCAGATGATGATGTCATCTCCATGGGTGGTACCATCCGTCGCTTGGTACAGCAGAAGCACGACTTGCATATCGCCTACGAGACATCTGGCAATATCGCCGTGGGAGATGAGGAGGTAACAAGATTCATGCACTTCATCAATGGCTTCAACCAGATTTTCGCCGATTCCAAGGATAGTGTCATCTCTAATAAGTATAAGGAAATCAAGCAATTCTTCGCACAGAAGAAGGAGGGCGACTTCGATACCAAGGACATCCTGACCATCAAGGGTTTGATACGTCGTGGCGAGGCTCGTACCGCTTGTACCTACAATCAGATTCCTTTGGATCATGTACACTTCCTCGACTTGCCTTTCTATGAGAGTGGAAAAATCGAGAAATTGCCTATGACAGAGAAGGATGTGGAGATTGTTCGCCATCTCTTGCAAGAGGTGAAACCTCATCAGATCTATGTGGCAGGCGACCTTGCCGACCCTCATGGCACCCACAAGAAATGTACAGATGCCGTCTTGGCTGCCATCGACTTGGAGAAGGAAGCTGGCGCAGAGTGGCTCAAGGATTGCCGCATCTGGATGTATCGTGGCGCTTGGGCAGAGTGGGAGATTGAGAACATCGAGATGTGCGTGCCATTGAGCCCGGAGGAGTTGAGAGCCAAGAGAAACTCTATCCTCAAGCATCAGTCACAAATGGAGAGCGCACCTTTCTTGGGTAATGACGAACGATTGTTCTGGCAACGTGCCGAAGACCGCAACCGAGGTACTGCTCAACTTTATGATGGCTTGGGCTTGGCTTGCTATGAGGCCATGGAAGCTTTTGTGGAATACAAACCATTATAATCAGAAAACACGCTGTTGTAATCATTGTTATACTATTCAATACATAGATTTCTAACTTAGATTAAATATTAAAATGAAGAAAATCAGACAAGTACTGTCGTTGTTCACGCTGACTGCGATGTTGGGCGGTATGCCAACATCTGCAGTCGCTGCCGACATCAATATTATCCCTGTGCCAGTGAAGACACAGAGACTGTCAGGTGAGTTTATCTTGCCACAAAAGGTGGCTATTTCCTATAACACTGCTGAGGGAAAGGCTATTGCCCAGTATCTTGCCGATAAGTTGAATGCCTCTACTGGTTATGAGGTGAACGTGGGGGCAAAGAAGGCGAACATCACCATCCAAATCTCTCCTTCTATGAAGATGGCTGAGGAAGGTTATAGATTGAGAGTTTCTTCCAAGGGTGTGACTATCAAGGCAAAGACGGGAAAGGGCGCTTTTTATGGCATGCAGAGTTTTATGCAGCTGTTGCCTGCCCAGATAGAAAGCCCAACCAAAGTGTCGGGTGTGAAATGGGTGGCTCAGTGCTGTGACATAGAGGATGCTCCTCGTTTCGGTTATCGTGGTTTTCATGTGGATCCTTGTCGCCATTTCATGACCGTGGAGAATGTGAAGAAAGAAATCGACATCATGTCTATGTTCAAGGTCAACACCATGCACTTCCACTTGACGGAAGACCAAGGTTGGCGCATCGAGATCAAGAAATATCCTAAGTTGACTTCCATTGGTGCATACCGAAAGGAGGGGGACGGTTCCATTTATGGTGGTTACTATACACAGGAGCAAATCAAGGACATCGTGGATTATGCTGCCAAGCGATATATCACGGTGATTCCTGAGGTGGATATTCCTGGACACATGATGGCTGCTATTGCGGCTTATCCAGAACTTTCCTGCAAGGGGAAGCCTGGTTCTCCTAGAATCGTATGGGGCGTAGAGGATATCGTACTATGCCCTGGCAAGGAGGATATGTTCCGTTTCTTGGAGGATGTATTCCGTGAGATGGTGCCTCTCTTCCCTGGCAAATACTTCCATATCGGTGGTGATGAGTGCCCGAAGGTGAGTTGGAAGAATTGTCCTGCTTGTCAGAAGCGCATCCAGAATGAGGACTTGCAGGCTGATGGCAAGCATTCCGCCGAGGAAAGGCTCCAGAGCTATGTCATCAGAAGAATGGAGAAAATCTTGGCGAAATATGGCAAGAAGATCATCGGTTGGGATGAGATATTGGAAGGTGGATTGAGTCCGGATGCCACGGTGATGTCTTGGCGAGGCACTCAGGGTGGCATTGATGCGGCACTCCAAAAGCATGATGTCATCATGACTCCTGCATGGGGTGGTGGCTTGTATCTCGATTACTATCAGGGAGATAGAAAGGTGGAGCCGGTAACTATCCAGAGTTCACCAGTTTATCTCTCTGAAACCTATGGTTACAATCCGGTGCCTGATACCTTGAAGACCTTGGGCTTGAGTCAGCACATCTTGGGTGTGCAGTGCAACAACTGGTCGGAATATATGTACTCCAATGCCAAGCGAGAGTACCAGATGTATCCTCGTGCCTTGGCGCTCGCCGAGATCGCTTGGTCGCCACTCAACCGGAAGAACTTCAAGGACTTCTGCCGTCGCTTGGATGCCAACTGTGTTCGCTTGGATGAGCATCATGCTCGTTATCATATCCCATTGCCAGAACAGCCGAATGGCTCTTGCGACAAAGTGGTCATCACTCGTGACACGACCGTGACCTTTACCACCTCTCGTCCGATGAAGATGGTATATACCTTGGACGGTACGACGCCTCAGCCGACCTCAGCTGTCTATCAGCAACCAATCCCTGTCAGTGGCAATGCCATTATCAAGATAGCTACCGTCTTGCCTTCAGGAAAGATGAGTAGGGTGAGAACGGTAGTGGTGGAGAAGCAAGACTATGCCCCTGCCGCTATTGTGGCAGAGCCAAAACAAGGTTTGAAGGTGCGCAGAGTGAAGGGCAACTATCTTCGTGTAGATGAACTCAACTGGACCGACTCCGTATGGCAGGAAAGCGTAATCGCTCAACCTAACGAGATGAAAATCAAGCAGGAAGAGGATGCAGCTACCCTAAGAGGAGCCAACAACTATGCCGCTATTGCCGAGGGATACATCTATGTTCCTGAGGATGGCGTATATTATCTCTCCTCTCGCCTTGACCAACTCTGGATAGACAACCAGTTGGTGATCAGCAACGAGGGTGAGGTGAAGGCAGTATCTTCTCGTGATACCTCCTTGGCATTGGCAAAAGGTTTGCATCCAGTTAAGATGGTGTTCCTATCGAATATCATCGGTGGATGGCCTGGCTGGTGGAGTGACCTCTCTGTAGAAATGAGAAAGGACACTGCCACGAAATTCTCGAAAGTGTCAAGTGAGCAGTATTGCCACTAATATTTGTATAAAATCTATTACGTTTTATAATATGATGAAGAATAAACAATCCATTTTATCCATCTCACTCTTGGCTGCTCTGAGTTTGACAAGTCCTGTGACGGCGACGGCTCAAAACGAGGCTCGTTGGCACAATGTGGATGTCAACCAGCAGAATCGAGAGCCTCGGCGTGCAGCTTTCTTTGCTTTCGAGGATTTGAGTAAGGCGCAAGGCTTTGACAAGAAACAGTCTGTCAACTATCTCTCCATGGAGGGAACGTGGAAGTTTAACTTTGTGAAGGATCACAACAAGCGACCTTTGAACTTCTTCAAGGCGAATTTCGATGATAGCAACTGGAAGGACTTCCCGGTACCGGGATTGTTTGAACTGAATGGCTATGGCGACCCTACCTATAAGAACGTCGGGTACGCCTGGGCTACTCAGTTTGACCCTAATCCTCCATATATCAGTGAGATCAATAACTATACGGGTTCTTATCGCCGCACTTTTGATCTTCCTAAGGATTGGAAGGGTAAGGATGTGTATTTCCACGTAGGTTCTGCCACAAGCAACCTTTCGCTTTGGGTGAATGGCAAATATGTGGGATATAGCGAGGATAGCAAGGTAGCTGCCGAGTTTAATATCTCCAAGTATCTCAAACCGGGCAAGAACTTGATTGCCATGCAGGTGATGAGATGGTGCGATGGTTCTTACTTCGAGGACCAGGACTTCTGGCGTCTGACGGGAATCGCCCGTGAGGTGTATCTCTATGCCCGTCCGAAGGCACATGTTGCCGATGTTCGACTCAATGCAGGATTGGAGAACAACTATCAGGATGGTGTGCTGGATTACCAAGTTTCGCTGACGGGTGGCAATTCCAACGTCACCGTTTCCTTGTGCGACAAGGATGGCAAGCAAGTGGCTTCTGCCTCTGGTGCGAAGGGAACCATCAAGGTGCCACAGGTGAAGGCTTGGACAGCCGAGACACCGAATCTCTATCAAGTGTATATCACAGTCAGTGGTAAGCAAGGAGTATCGGAGGTGATTCCACAGAGAGTGGGATTCCGCAACGTGGAAATCAAGAACGCACAGCTCTTGGTCAATGGCAAGCCTGTCTTGATCAAGGGTGCCGACCGACACGAGATAGATCCAGACGGCGGTTATATCGTCAGTGTGGAGCGCATGATTCAAGACATCAAGATCATGAAGCAGTTGAATATCAATGCCGTGCGCACTTGTCACTATCCTGACGATCCTCGTTGGTACGACCTTTGCGATGAATATGGTTTGTATATCACCGCTGAGGCTAACTTGGAGTCCCATGGTATGGGCTATGGCGAGAAGTCGCTGGCGAAGTTCCCTGAGTATCTTCGGACCCATATCGAGCGCAACGAGGGCAATGTGAAGACCTTTGTGAACCATCCTTCCATCATCGTGTGGAGTTTGGGCAATGAGGCGGGCTATGGCATCAACTTCGAGAAGACATACGACTGGGTGAAGGCTTACGACAAGACTCGTCCGGTGCAGTATGAGCGTGGTGGTTATGACAGCAAGACCGACATCTACTGTCCGATGTACATCGACTATGAGGAGAGCGAGAAGTATTGTCAGAGTGATGGCACCAAACCTTACATCCAGTGTGAGTATGCCCATGCGATGGGTAACTCTGAGGGTGGATTCAAGGAGTATTGGGACTTGATTCGCAAATATCCAAAGTATCAGGGTGGATATATCTGGGACTTCGTGGACCAAGGTCTTCGTGACAAGAGTCCTATCACAGGCAAGGAAATCTTCACCTATGGTGGCGACTATGGTCGTTATCCTGCCAGCGACTACAACTTCAACTGCAATGGTATCATAGCCCCAGACCGCCGTTTGAATCCTCATGCCTATGAGATTCAGTATTATCATCAGAATGTATGGATCAAGGACTTCGATGCTTCTACCGGAGCATTTAAGATATATAATGAGAACTTCTTCAAGAACATCGACGACTTGAGCTTGACGGCATCCGTGTATGCCAATGGTGTTTTGCTTTCTACGGTAGCGATTGCTGATACCAAGGGCATTGCCCCACAAGCTACACAGAACGTGAAAAGCGAGGCTCTGAAGAAAGCCATCGCTGAGGCTGAGCAGCAACATGCAGGCGAGGAAATCGCCGTCAACTTTGCCTTTGCCAGTGATGGCAAGGAACCTTTGGTGGACAAGGGACAGGTGATGGCTCGCCAGCAGTTTGTGGTAAGCAATTACAAGTTTGATAAGGTGGATACCCCTAAGAGCGGCAACATCGATGTGGAGGAAACCAACAGCTATGTGAAGGTGACGGCTGATAGAATGACCGTTACCATCGGCAAGAAGACGGGTATGATCGATTATCTCGACATCGACAAGGAACCCGTATTGAAGTTCCGCAAGAGCATCAAACCTGAGTTCTGGCGTGCTCCTACCGACAACGACTATGGTGCATCCTTGCAGAAGGAGATGCTGGTGTGGAAGAATCCTGCCATGAACTTGAAGTCGTTTGACAAGCAGGTGTTGAAGGACAGTGTGGTGCTGACCGCCCTCTTCGATATGCCAGAGGTAAAGGCACAGCTTCAGCTCCGTTATCGCATCAATGCCGCAGGCGAGGTGGCTGTGACTGAGAAGATGACCACTGACAAAGAAGCCAAGGTTGCCGACTTGTTCCGTTATGGAATGCAGTTGCAGATGCCTGCCGCTTTCTCCAAGTTGGAGTATTATGGCAGAGGTCCGGAGGAGAACTATATCGACCGTCATTCTTCTGCCTTTATCGGCAAGTATGAGTCAAACGTGAAGGATGAGTATTATCCATACGTCCGTCCTCAGGAGAGTGGCAATCATACCGACATCCGTTCCTTCTCCATCTTCAATCCTACCACAGGCAAGGGCATCACCTTTGAGGGTTATGCACCGATGGAATGCAGCGCCATCCCTTATCTCGTAGAGGACTTGGATGCTGGTTTGGAGAAAGAGCACGACTGGGGGCAGCATAGTGGCGACTTGGTTGACAAGGGCTTGGTGCAGTTGCATATCCAGCAGCGCCAGTATGGCTTGGGCTGTATCGACAGTTGGATGTCGAAGCCTATGGAAAAGTATCGTATGCACTATGGTGACAGAGAGTTCAAGTTTGTCATCAAGGCGAAATAAAAGAAGCGGCGTTTCTCTATTACAGGGAAGCGCCGCTTGCTATATGGAAATATGAAGTATTTCTATTTGATAAGTAAAGCTTATGACCTTACTAGATTTGCCATTGTAGATGGCTTTATACTCTTGCCACGATTTGCTCAGGAGTCAGCTCATTGTCCTTTGCCAACAGCTGATAGTCGTATCTGTCGTAAAGACCCTTCTTGATACCGAAGCAGAGCGTCCTCATGTCGCTGTCACCATAGAAGCGAGCGATCTTCTCGCCGAATCCGCCTTCGAGAGCACCATCCTCCAGAGTGATCACCTTCTCATGGTCAGCCTTCAGGCTTTCGAGCATCTCCTCGTCAAGACCCGTGATGTAACGAGGGTTGATGAGTGTAGCATCGATGCCTTTCTGCTCCTTCAATAGGGCAGCCACCTGCTTGCCCAAGCCATAGAAGGCACCGAGTGCCACGATGGCTACCTTGCTGCCCTTGTGGGTCATCTTGAAGCGGTTCAACTCTGAGTAATCCTCGTCAAACTGCTCGTCGCTGTGGGTCACCGCACCGCCTGGTACACGGATTGCCACTGGATGGGCTGTCTGCTGGATGCCCCAAGCCATCATCGCCTTGTACTCCTCCCAACAAGTAGGGGCGAGATAAACGAGGTTAGGGATATTGCTCAACATCGGGATGTCGTAGAAACCGATGTGGGTAATGTCGTTCATGCCATAGAGGGAAGCGCAGAAGACATTGATGACCGCAGGATTGCCATTGATGCAGAGATCCTGTGCAATTTGGTCGTAAGTGCGCTGGATGAATGTGCTATATACATTATATACCGGACGGATGCCGCCCTTCGCCATACCGGAAATCATTGCTACGGCTTGTTCCTCGGCGATGCCCACATCCACGTGCTGTGCACCAGCTTCCTCACGGCGATTCTTGAAGAAACCAGCCACGGTAGGAGTGCCGGAGGTAACTGCCACCAAGTGCTTGTCCTTCTTCATCTCTTCGAGGAGGTACTCGGCGGTCATGTTGCCATAGTCCTCGCCACCGCCTTCAACCTTAGGCTTGCCTGTCTCGATGTCGAAAGGCATACTCCAGTGCCAAGGTTCCTTGTTTTGTTCGGCAGGTGCATAGCCCTTGCCTTTCTCTGTATGGATATGAACCACGATAGGATGGTCGATGTCCTTTACTTCCTGGAATGTCTTGATCAATGTCTCCACGTCATTGCCATCGGCTACATACTCATAGTCCAAGCCCATGGCACGGAAGAGGTTGCATTCAGCCTTGCCGTTGGTTTCACGCAAGAGGGCGAGGTTCTTGTAAAGACCACCATGGTTCTCGGCGATGCTCATCTCATTGTCGTTCACGATGATGATGATGCCTGTGCCCAGTTCGCCTACCTCATCAAGGCCTTCGAGTGCCTCGCCACCGCTCAGAGAACCATCACCAATCAATACCACGATGTTCTCCTTGGTTCCCTTGATGTCACGAGCCTTCTGAAGACCGCTGGCAAGGGAGATGGATGTGGAGGTATGACCTAATTCAAACTGGTCGTACTCTGGTGACTCAGCAGGACTGCTATAGCCAGAAATCTCCTGGAATCGGTTGTTGTCGTAGTAACCGAATGCACGACCTGTCAACATCTTGTGTGGATAACTCTGGTGAGATACGTCGAAGACGAACTTATCCTCAGGGCAGTTGAACACATAGTGCATGGCGATGGTGGTCTCCACGATACCGAGGTTAGGACCTACGTGACCGCCGATGTTGCTATCACGATTCAAGATACCATCACGAATCTCCTGAGCCAGCTCATGGAGCTGTGGCATGGAAAGCACCTTTACATCCTTAGGTGACTGAATTTTCTCCAATAACATAGTTTTATGAACTTTATTTGAAACTGAATTTACTTGATACTTAGTGGAATATCCTACTATGATTTCGGTTGCAAAATTACAGTTTTTCCCCGAAAAAGGCGTAAACTAGATTACTGAATTTTGGAACTAATTTACAGAAAAGCCCAAGTGAAGCCTTCCGAAAGCCTTTTTGGCACTTTCTGAATCCGATACTTGTGCATCTCGAATCCGATACTTATGCTTCCATAATCCGATTCTTATGCTTCTCGCATACCATTCTGATGGTGTGAAGATACGTCTCTAGCGGTGTGAAAACTTAGACATGCCGATTGCGTCACATATGCCACGCAATTACATGGCATATGTCAAGCGATTGCGTGGCATATGTCAGCCGATTACACGACATATGTCAAGCGATGAGAACGATGCGGTTCTTGCATGTTTACTCTTAGGTTCTTCTGCAGAAATCGCCCTTGCCCATATTAGTTGCGGATTTGAGGTAGTAAGAGACACTGATGAATGTTACAATGGCTGAATTAAGGTTATACAATGTTAAAACAGAAAAATATTTATGTAAATCTTATTATTTTTTTTATAATTTTGTCTTCATAAATTAAAATCCAACTACTACAATGAATATAACTCCTAAAATTGGTATTCTAGCCACCTTGTTATTTGTAAATGCTAATCTTTTTGCACAGGAAACACCATTTAAATTGGGTGTCCGTTTGGGTGGCGGCATGTCTGTCACTACTGGTCTGGATAAGATTCTTGTTCCAGAAGACTATTATTCCAATTACAGTTTCAAAGACAAGTGGCAGCTTACGCCAACAGTTGGTTTGTTTGCTCTGTATCATGTCGATGGTTCCATCATAGGTGTTGAAGGTGGATTTAGCTATTGGCAGAAGGCATCACAGCTTGTCTATAATGATAATAAGGAGTTAAACTATAAGGTTACACCTCGTTATAATTACATTGGCGTATCTGCTCTGTTGAAGATTTATCCTTGGCGCAAAGGCTTCAATATTTCAATTGGAGGACGCGCGGGAGCTAACCTTAATGGCAAGGGCATATCTTACGAGAGTAATCAAGAAGAAAGTAAGTTTGCAAATTATCATTTTGCTACTGTCGCAGAGACGGAGCGTCTGATGAAGGAGAAACTGACGGGGCAGCCAGATATTGCCGTTGGCGGTGGCTTTGGATATGAAATAGGCAAGCATTGGAATATAGACTTACGTTACTTCCTCGGATTGAACTCTACCATTAAGACAGAGCGTAATGACTATAACTGGGCAGAGCATTCAACCCATGGACAGAACATAGAGCTTAGTATCAGCTATCTTTTTAAACTTTAACCCTTATGAGTTTATCTATGAAGGATAAGAGCAACAGAAAAAAACGTTATATTCTGGCAGGAATCTTTCTTGGCATAGCTACTCTTTTTGGTATAGAACGCTGTGTTAATGACGAGCCAGAGTCTGAGCAGCGTATAGAACAAAAGACAGCAGACAAGGCACCATCACAATCTTCTACACCGCAAGTCTCTTCTTCTTTAGACAAGACAAATGTGCAGAAGGATTCGGGACGTTCAGATTGTGTATATAATAAGCTGGGGAATGTGTCTCGAAACGTTACAAGTATCAATACAAGGAGAATAAAAAAATCAAGCATGACAAGAAAAACAGCCAGTATAAAACACGAGACGAAAGAACCAGACAATGAACCTACTAATCAGAAAACAGGTGAACATGTTCTTGACAACTCTATGAATAGCCAGCCCACCATAGTAGAGGAAATTCCGAAAGAAACTCCATCTATGAGGACTTACTCTTTTCCTCACCATCATCTTTTTCGGATTGGACTTAGGGTAGGAGTTGGTTATTCCAGCATTTCAGGATTAAGCAGTATTATTGAGAACTATGATATACGTCCTACTTTCACAATGAATGAACGTGGTGGTGTAAATCCTCGTATTGGAGTCTTTGGCACATGGCAATATCGCAGGTTAGGTGCAGAGTTGAGCATTGATTATACTCGTCTCTCCAGCAAGCTGACGGAGTACAAGAAACCTGAAAATATAACCGAGACTACACGGTTTCATTATAATTTCATTACTCCACAAATCTTGCTTCGTTTCTATGCTTTCCCAAAGTTCTATATGGGAGCAGGAATCAGTGCTGCTATTCCGTTTGGCAGTCGTAATATCGACTTCACCAATGACCGCATTGGGGAGGTATATCGACAGCAGGCCGAACGTACTCAGGATCATCTGAGAGAGTCTGTCAAAGCGCGAGTGACATTTATTCCTACCATAAAGATTGGCTATGTTGATATAAAGAGCGGTCTTGAGGCAGGACTGGAATACGGTTTCGGATTTAATGATGTGCTTCGCACCAGTGCCAATGACTATGGATATCAGGAGCGTATGAACAATCTGCAGACAGTCAGTCTTACCATTGGCTACAGTCTTCCACTTGGCAAAGTTAAATAAGCAACATCCTCGAATCATATTAAAACAGTTTCTATATGAAATATAAATACCTCACAGTAATTTTCTTCTTTATATCCACTCTTTCTGCTACAGCTCAGACCCCTGGTGGTGTAGATAAGCCAATGGTCTGGTCACACGATTCTGCCTCTTTCCGTGTCTCTGCTGGTGCTGGACTTACCTATATAGGCGTAAGTAAGGTATATGGTGAAAAAGAACAGGCAATATGGTCTCTTGGAAGCGGAAAAGCTATTACTTGTATGCAGACAACAGAGCGTGCTGCTAACCTTGGCAATGGTACTTTCATGAATTATGCCAAGGACTCGCTGCCTGAAATGCGACTTTACAGCTATACGACCTCTTCCAATATGGGCAACGGTCAGACTCTGCATATCGGTCAGAATGGGAACACCCAACTGCCTGTGAAGAACCTTGATGGTAGAACTGTTGAGTATACCGTCTTCGATCGCCGCCTTTCCGATGCAGAACGTTGCCGTGTGGAAAGCTATCTTGCCTTGAAATATGACGTGAGCCTTCGCAGCAGTTACCTTAATTCAAGAAGCGAGGTCATTTGGAATGGTTATACCAACAAGGCCTATAGTCACCGTATAGCTGGTATTATCTCAGACAAGGCTTCTGCCCTGCATAAGACAAGAGCCAAGAGCTGTGAGGAAGACGGTTTTCTTACAATCAGTATGAGCAAACCTCTTGAAGATGGTGAGAGTCTTCTTTGGGGTGACAACAATGGCAAGCTTTCTTTCCGTCAGAGTAAGGCTTACGGCAAGTGGCTCGGTAGAAGATGGATGGATACAGCAACACGGATTGACAAGCCCAATGTTGATGTTGTAGCTGATAGCAAGCAGCTACGCCAGATACAGCCTCTTGCAGAAGGTGAGAGCTACTATCTTGCCGTTGATCCTACAGGAACGGGTAGCTTTCCTGTCAAAACTCTAAGCTATCATAAGGCAAATACGACAGTTGGTGACAGTATTGTCTTTAAGAATATACCGTTAGGAAGGCATGATGTCTTCACGCTACGAGCTGCCAAAGATATGTTTACAACGATAGAAGTAGCGCAGCCAAAGGAGGAGAGCGGCAGCACAGGAACACTTTCTGTTAGAGTAACAGGAGGTATTGCCCCTTACAAGATGACTCTACAGAGAGAACACATGTCTGTTTTCAATCGTACTACAAGCGACAGCATACAGTCTGCCGATGGACTCATAGAGGGGAAATACCTTCTTACGACGACAGATCATGTGGGCAACAAGTCTGAGAATGAGTTTCAGATATCTAAGACGGGTATCACAGAAATTCCTTCCATGAATCCTTCCGATGGAAATAGTGACTTCTTTGCGAATGTAAGTGTAAGTCCTAATCCAACGGCGAATGGATATGTCGGTGTCCAGGTGGAACTGAGCGAAGCTGCTCCATTGGACATGGCACTCTATACGGTGGGTGGAGCTCTTGTCAGTCGTCAGACCAATATGCCTGATACATATTTTTCAACCAAAGTCTATCTTCCACAGACAGGTGTTTACTTATTGACACTGCAAAGTGGTAGCAAAGAAAAGACATTTAAACTGGTGAGAAAGTAATTCTCTTTTTATCCTTTATAAATTTTCCAACGCAAGTATATATACTGAGGACCTTTAGGTCTGAAACAAAATAGCAAGAATAATGAAGTATTCTACACATTCATTCCTCCTTCCGTTCCTGTTGCTTGCAGGAATCATACTAAACTCCTGTAATGGTGGAAGTAATCGTTCTGCTAAAGAAACTGTAATCAGTGATTCTACATGTACTAATACAGTCTCTTCTGTACAAAAAGATAGCATTTCCCGAAAGGCTACTTCCTTACGAAAACAAGTTAAGGACAGTGTACAGAACTTACCTGTGAAGAGAATCTCCGAAGAAATCGCAAGAAATCAAAAGGGGAATCGTGTAGATACTCACAAGGCGAACAGGAAGTCTGCAAGACTTTTTGCAGACTTAGGCAAACGTACCGTCAGCAAGTTCTTTACCAACTCCGACAGCGATACGCTCAATGTTGGGCGTGCCCAGCTTGCCGTACCACGTGAGGCTATGGAAAAGGGTAAAGTTCTCAGTATTACGCCACTTAGAAAGGGTGAACTACCAACCTTGCCTACGGGTATGGTGAATGTTACAGGTGGCTGTGACACCTTAATGGCAAGAACAGATACTGTGTCAGGGTATCGCTTCTTACCTCATGGCAATCACTTCGTCCATCATCTGGCAAGTATCGCAGTACCTTACGACAGCACGTTGATACCGAAAGGCTATACCGTAGATGATATCCACACCTATTATTATGATGAACTGCACCAACGTTGGACAATGCTTCAGTCAAAAGGTATTGATGCTAAACGTGAGGTGGCAATGGCAGAGACTTCACACTTTACGGATGTCATCAACGGTATCATCAAAGTTCCTGAGAGTCCCGAAACACAGAACTATGTCCCTACAGGTATCAGTGAGCTGAAGGCTGCTGACCCAGCAGCGGGTATTCAGCAGATTGAAGCCCCATCAGCTAATCAGAATGGTACGGCGTCACTGTCCTATCCTTTCGAAGTTCCTGCAGGGCGTAATGATATTGGTGTAAGTGCCGGCTTACAGTATAGCAGCGAGGGCGGTAGTAGCTTTGTTGGCTATGGATGGAGTCTTCCTGTACAGAGCATTGACATAGAGACCCGATGGGGTGTACCACGTTTCGATGATAAGTCAGAAAGTGAGAGCTATCTTCTCATGGGACAGCAGCTCAGTGACCGACTCTATCGTAGGACTGACTCTTTGGCAAGACAGGCAGACAAGCAGTTCTATCCAATGACAGAAGGTGGTTTCAGTAGGATTATCCGAAAGGGTAACAGCCCGAAGAACTATTACTGGGAAGTGACTGGCAAGGATGGTACAGTCTACAGTTATGGTGGTCATGGTGGTCATGTCAGTGATGCAACTTCTCTTACCGACACCAAGGGTAACCGTATCAAATGGGCACTTGACCGTGTTACCGATGTTCACGGAAACTTTGCTGCTTTCCATTACATGAAGTCTGGCAATAACCTTTATCCTGAACGCTATACATGGACAGGATTCGGGGAGACGGAAGGACTGTATAGCATTGAATTCAATATTGACTCTATAGCCACAGACCGAAAAGATGTAACGAGTAGCGGAAGACTTGGCATTATGCAAAGGGACAAAGGGCTACTCCGTAAGGTCACAGTGAAGAATAATGGTCAGCAACTCCGCAGCTATAGCTTAAACTATGAAGAAGGACCGTTTGGCAAAATGCTGCTAAAGAGCATTGATCAGAACGATAGTAGGGATGGTAAGGTTGCTACACAATCCTTTGACTATTACAATGACCTCAAAAATGGGCTTTTCTCTTCTAAGGAAGAGATATGGAAGGCCGAAGGAGAAGATTACGAAGCATTCCTCAGTCATTCGGTTCGTGGGTGTGATGACAATCTTAGTATTCTTGGTGGTGGAGCTTCAAAAAGCCGTACTACAGGTGGGGGAACAATGATAGGTGTAGGTTTCACTGGTGGAACAGTAAACGTCGGTCCATCTTTCTCTAATAGCAAAAGTTCAAATACAGGTAAAGTTGCTTTCGTAGATATTGATGGTGATGGACTGCCTGATAAGCTTTTCAAACGAGGTAACGAACTTTTCTATCGTAAAAACATGAGTGCAGATGGAAAGGATTTACTCTTTGGTAAAGAGTTACGGATACAAGGAGTAAACTCTTTCTCTGAAGGTAATAGTATCAGTCGTTCTCTTAATGCAGATGCTGCTGTTGAAGTTGGTATTACAAAAAAACTTGGTGCTTCTGTTGGAATTTCTTATACACATTCAAAAGATCAGGACAAGACTACCACCTATCTTTATGATTTCAACAGTGATGGACTTACAGACATAGCTGTCAATGGTCAGGTCTACTTCAATCATATTGTAGACGGTAAACCTGTATTTAGTCCTGCAAGTAATGTGACTGCCAATCCTATTATTGGTGAAGGATCACCTATTGATAAGCATTTTATTCCAGACTATAAGGTTATCCGTGACTCTTTGGAAAAGGAATATCCACTGAATGATGCCGTCCGGATGTGGTGCGCACCTTTTGCTGGCAAGGTCAACATACAAAGTACTATAAAAAAACTTAGCAATCAAGGTGATGGCATCATCTACAGCATTCAACATGAGAGCAATGGTTTCATGGTCCGCGACTCTTTATTACAAGCTGGTAGCAAAACCAACAATCTTAATTGTGATGTAAAAGTAGGAGACAGAATTTTCTTCCGTCTTCAGTCTCGATATGATGGTGAGGACGACAGAGTTCTTTGGAATCCCATAATTACTTATATATCTTTGCCTGTTGGCAAGGATAGGTATCTGTCAGAAGACTTAAAAACATATAATAGCAAGGCTGATTATATAGAAGGTGAAAACAATGTTGCTATATTTAATCGTACTGGTAAGGTTACGCTTCACGCTCCTTATATGAAGGGGAAGACTTCTGATGATGTTACACTTATCGTCACACGCTTGGATCAACATGGTGAAACGATTGTAAAACGGCTTAAACTTCCAGCTGATAGTGTAGTCAATGGCTCCTACGATTATACTGATAACATAAATGAGAAAGATTCTATTTCATTCTTCTTTGAAATCACAACCACATCCCCAGTTGATTGGACAAAAGTACAATGGGCGGGTAGCTATAATTATGAAGATGGCCAAGAAAGTGTACGTTTTGTTGCATCTCGTAGGATGTTCAACAAGCCTGTTAGTATAGCAGGGAGCAAAGTGTTGAAACAGGGTGTTACCGTATTGAATAGACAATACCGTCCTAAACTTTTTATTGTTCCAACACTATCCGTTGTGCGTGAAGATAAAAAGAATGACACAGATACTGCTACAGTTTACCTCACTTTACATGATCAAAACGGACTTCCCGTATTGCACCACACCTGTCGTCTGAATACTTCCAATACGCTCAAGGTAGATACTATCATAGTTACAGACACAACACTTATCAAACGATTAAATACAGGTAAGGTGACTGCTACTTTTGCAGTAAGTAACGAATTATCTAAATCTACTCATGCCAAAGTTAGTCTTTTACGCGATAGTCTTTCTTACCAAAGTGCCACATCTACAGTTGTTACTGCAGAACAGCGTGTTCTTGTGGATACGTTAGAGGCTTGTGTTTTCTCTGGGTATAACTCTGTTGATTATGGAAGGCTCTATCGAGGATGGGGACAATTCGCCTATAATGGCAATAAAGCCTATGCTACCCAGCCAATAGAAGTATCAGCACTGACCATTGACAGGGATAAATATAAGGATATAGCCGAGCATTATAAATCTACACACGATGGCAATCAACTTGCAAATAGTCTTACTCCTGTCAACGAACAGCGCTTCTTTGTTATGGGATATGATGCAAACAAGAGGATGTATGTTGGTGGATCTGAGCATGTCTTTATCTCTTTAGATACAATCTGTAGTTCTCGTATCGGCGAGGATGCTATCATAATAGACAGTGTCTATTATGCTAAGAATGCAGGTGAATTGTCTGCCCCTGTGCTCATGAGTGAGTCAAAGAGTAATGGCTATGGTGTAAGTGGTGGAATCTCCTATGCAGGACTCAGTGGCAGTAAGAGTACACAGACTTCTTATAGCAAGGTAGCTCTAATGGATATCAATGGTAATGGTTACCCTGATTGGTTAGAGGAAGTGGATGGCAGTATTGTTACTCAATACACAAAAGCAACGGGTACACTTGGTGAAGATCGCATGAAATTAAATGTCAGTCGACCAAGATTCAAAGCAAGCTCTTCTACTGTCGGAGCAAATGGAAGTCTATCAAAACAAGCTTCGGCAAAGAACGCTTTAGCTATCAGTATCAATCCTAAACCACAAGACGATGAAACACCAGGCGGTAGTGATACGAAGAATTCATCCAATGGTAATGCTATCTCCAGTGTGTCAGTGAGCGCAAGTGGAGACTTTACTTCTGGAACTTCTCATACAGAAAGTGATTGGACTGACCTCAATGGCGACGGATTACCTGATATGCTCTTGGGCGACAAGGTGAAGTTTGGTCTTGGATATAACTTTACAAATGAGGAGAGTAGCGGTGTTACATCATTGGAGTCTTCTGAAAATAGCACATGGGGTGCAGGACTTGGTACATCCATTGGGGTACTTGGTAATGCTGATATTTCTTTCGGTGTCAACGGAACAAAGACGACAACAAAATATAATGTATCTTTTATAGATATTAATGGCGATGGCTTACCTGATATGGTAACTCGTAGTGGTGGAAAGTTCACTATAATGTTGAATACGGGTTCTGGTTTTATTCCTTATTCCGAAGAACAACAAGGTCGTTTCAATGAGTCATTGGCAACGTCCGTTTCTCAATATGGTAATTTTGCTGTTTCCATTCCAATACATATTCTGTTTTTAAAACTAAGGTTTACAACTAAGGTTACCAAATCTTGGTCAAGTGGCGTTAGTCTTACAAGCGCAGCCTTGAGAGATATTGATGGTGACGGACGTCCCGACCTTATCATATCTGACGGGGCAAAGCAGCTTATTGTCCACCGTAACCTTACGGGCAGAACGAACATGCTGCGCTCTGTGACACTTCCTTTCGGCGGACATATTAATATCAACTATGAGCAGACAACTCCAAGTTACGACCTGCCGGGACGTCGCTGGGTGATGTCATCGGTTGAGACGACAGGTGGATACAAGGAGAACGGAGCAGTACGAAGCAGGAATACTTTTGAATATAGTGGTGGCTACCGTGACCGTCGTGAGCGTGACTTCTATGGTTTCAAGCAGGTACGTACTAATCAGATAGATACAGAGAACGGTGACAGACTCTATCGTTACTCCGTACAGAGCTATGGCAAGAACAGGGATTACTATGCTCATGGGCTTGTTACGAGTGAGTATCTCTATACCGCTGATGGAAAGAAACTGCAAGGATCTCTATATGACTATGACCTGAAGACACTCGCCGTTGGTAATAATACGACAGATGCTGTTGTCTTCCCTGCCCTAAAGACTCTTGTTCAGAGTAACTTTGATGTAAATAGTGGGGACAGTCTGGCGGTTGCTGTCAGCAATACTTACGATGACTATGGTAACCTACAGGGATATAAGGAAACGGCAACGGGCTATAGCTTAGAGGCAAACATCAACTATCATAAGATAGCCGATAAGTATATCGTTGGTGTTCCGAGCCATATCGCTGTCAGCAGTGGTGGTAAGACTTATCGTGAACGCTCAACGAAAGTGGACGGCAACGGTGAGATAACGGAGATCATGCTCCATAACGGAGACAAGCCGTCTGTCTATAACATGACTTACGATGGCTATGGCAACATCACACGCATGACGAAGCCGGAGAACTATAACCATCAGCGTATGTTCTATGCCTATACCTATGATGACCTCTATCATAGTCTTGTGACAAGTGTCAAGGATGCATATGGCTATAGCTCCAGCACGGCTTATGATGGTCTTTGGAATGCTCCGTCTGTAACGACTGACCTTAACGGGCAGAAGATGGAATACACTTACGATGCACTGGGCAGACAGATGACTATCCGTGCTCCGTATGAGATAGAGAGCGGTCAGCCGTTTACTATCCGCTTTGAGTACTTCCCTGCAGAACGTAAGGCACATACCATCCATTATTCTAAGGACGGAAACATTGACACCTATACATTCGCCGACTCACTGATGCGTGCTGTCCAGACGAAGCAGACGGGTGTGGTGTGGTCTGGTGGAAGCAATCAGACAGTCTCTATCGTCAGTGGAAGGGCTGTCATCGACGCCTTCGGACGTAACATTGCGGCTTATTACCCAATGACGGAAAGCTATGGTAATATCGGCACTTACAACCATGCTACGGGTGACCTGCAGGCAAAAACGGAGTATGATGCGCATGACCGTACCACGAGTGTTACGCTTGCTGACGGAAGTGTGACACATACGGCTTACTCTATCGGCAGTCATGACGGTGAACCGATGCTCCAGACAACGGTCACGGATGCACTGGGACGACATGCGGAGAACTATACGGATGCCAAGGGACGCAACCGGGAGACGGTGCAGCATGCCCGTGGTGAGGATATCACGGTGAAGTACAGCTATGACCCTGTCGGACAGGTGATGACGGTTCAGCATCCTAACGGCAAGGAGACGAAGTATGCCTATGACCTACTTGGTCGCAAACTGATGGTGAATCATCCTGATGCAGGTGAGACGGACATGACCTATGATGCGGCAGGCAACCTCCTGACGAAGCTCACGGCAGAGCTTAGGAAATCGATATCTGACAAGGGTTACATCTCTTACACCTACGACTTCGAGCGACTCCATGAGGTACTTTATCCAGAAAACCTCTTTAATCGTGTTACTTATACCTATGGTAAGGCTGGCGATAAGTATAACCGTGCCGGTCGTCTTGCCCTCGTTGAGGATGCGAGTGGCGGTGAAGCCTACTACTACGGCAAGCAGGGTGAGGTGACGAAGACTGTCCGTACAGTCATGGCGAGCGTGGCGGATATCAGGACTTATGTCTATGGTGCCACCTATGATAGCTGGAACCGTGTGCAGACGATGACTTATCCTGATGGTGAAGTGGTGACCTACCATTACAATGCTGCTGGACAGGTAGAGAGCATGACGAGCAATAAACAGGGACGTCAGAGCGTTATCGTTGACAGGATAGGTTACGACAAGGAGGGTCATATGGTCTATACGAAGCTCGGTAATGGCACGGAAGCAACCTATACATATGACAAGCAGCGTGAACGTCTACAGGTGATGAACCTTACAGTGGACGGTCAGGCTGTGATGGAAAATAAGTACAGCTATGATGCTGTGGATAATATCCTTGGTATTACGAATGCTGCCAACCCAACATCGCTGACGAAACTCAACAAGGCGAAGCTGGGCGGAAAGAGTTCGCATACGTATGAGTATGACGAACTGAACCGCCTTGTTCATGCAAACGGTAAGGCAAAAAGTGCAAGTTACGATATGGTAATGTCGTTCGGACGGATGAGTGAACCGCTCACTAAGATACAGAAGGTGGACTCAACGACAACTGCCAAGTCTTATAACTTTGCTTATAAGTATGAGGACAGTAATCATCCGACAGCTCCAACGCAGATTGGTAACGATCATTACACATATGATGCCAACGGTAATCCAACGCTGGTAACGAACGACTCTACGAATACTACCCGTGAGATGTACTGGGATGAGGATAATCGGTTGATGGTTCTCTCTGACAATGGCAAGACAAGCCGTTACACTTACAACGCTGCCGGTGAACGTATCATGAAGAGTTACGGAACGATGGAGGGTGTGTATATCAATGGTGCGCCACAGGGTATCACCTTCCATGAAACAGATAACTTTACGCTCTACCCTGCTTCGATAATCAGCATCAACAAGAATCGCTTCACAAAGCATTACTTCCTTGGTGACAAACGAATCGCCAGCCGTATCGGTACAGGATTGTTTAACAACGTTTACGGACGCAACGGTTCATACGTCACCGCTGGTCAGCAGGACTATGCTGAACGTATGAATCAGATTCAGAAGCAGAAAGAGGCATACTATAAGCAGCAGGGCATCGCCCCTGGTGTTCCTACAATGAAGGGTGCGTACGGTGACCCAGAGAACACGGGTGTTGGCTATAATGCCGTCCTCACAGAACTCGGCAACCACGACGTGCCACAGGGTTGGATTCAGACTCCGAAGCCCAACGCCACACCGAATACTAACCCTGGTCCACCTATAAGCTGGAATGACCCAAGTAACCCTGATGACCCACAGGCTGGTTATGGCTATATTCCAAACGACACTACGAAAGAGGAAACTTTCTTCTATCACAGTGACCACCTCGGCAGTACGTCTTACATTACAGATGATAAAGCCAACATCACGCAATATGACGCTTACCTGCCGTACGGCGAACTGTTAGTTGACGAGCACTCATCAACCGAAGAATTGCCATATAAGTTCAACGGCAAACAGTTCGATGAAGAGACAGGCTTGTACTATTACGGTGCAAGGTATATTAATCCTGTAACAAGTCTTTGGTATGGGGTGGATCCGTTGGCAGAGAAGTATCTTATGACAGGAGCCTATGTCTATTGTGGTGATAATCCAATTGTTTTAAAAGATCCTGACGGGAGAGGATGGATACAAACACAAAAGGGGATCTATTATAACCCTAAAATTCATTCGCAGAAGGATATAAGTGTACGTCATACTCGGAGAGGCTTCAAATATCTGGGAGAGACTTACCACAATGCCAAACAAGGGATATCATATAGAAGTGATGGCAGTATTTTATTCCGTCATGAGTCGGATGCTTATAAGCATATGTGGAATCAAGCTAATAACTTACATAAAGTTCCACGTAATCCACAAGGAAAAGAGGTTGGAGGTTTTATATTATCTAACGGAAATGTGCTTGTGTTACCTGATTACAATAATGATAGTAGAACGATGAAAATTTCAGAATACGGATACAAAATAGGACATCACTCTGTCAGTAAAGGGAATGTTGTATACTCCGTTGTTGCACAAATTCATACGCATCAAGATACATCTGGCGACCCGACTCCATCATATTACTCCCCGAATGGTCCATATGATGGAAAGCTTGCAGAAAATATGAGAATTCCCGTTTTTGTACTTGGTCACGATAATAATGTTACTGGTATTCTTCAGAATAAAAAACATCAAGCTTTTATAGAAGATTTACCTAAACCTTTTAATAAAGTTTCGACATTTCTGAAGGCTAATATAAGTTTCTTTTCTTATGTTGCAAAAAATACATGGTCATTAAAAGAATGAATATGAGACTATTTCTATACGTATTGGCATCGTTTTTTGTCATAAATTTAACGGCATGCAGACCAGAACAAAATGTACAAGGTAATATGAACAATCAAGTCAGTAGTCAAGTAAAATCTGTAGTTGATGAATACGCAAAGCGCCATCCTAAATATAAATCTTTGATTTTTATTACAGACTTTGAATACAATTGGAGAAATGGATATAAACGTAATAATGTAATCTTACTTGGTCCATCTTTGTATTGTTTACCTTCAAAATATAGATTATATCCTTCCCAATTGCAGTATTATAAGGATAAGCTAATATTTATCCAGTCATCTTCTGGCTTTCTTTATGAACAATCGAATATTCTAAAGACTTATAATAAAAACAAAACGAATATTGATAAATGTAACGATAACATTGCATTTTTCTTGAAGGAAGCTTCTGCATACCGGATTAAGGATAATGGAACTATAACAAAAATATCAGAAAGACCTGATACTATCCTATTGAAAAGGAGAGTTGAGTTTCATGCTCCACCAATAAGAAACCGTAATATCAAAAGTAACCAATGAGATACATGGTAGGCTATGCGGAGAATTGTCTACTCTTTTACAGTGATTACATTATAAAATGACGTAATAGTTTTTATAAAGAGGTTTTTGAAGAAGATTACACGCATGATGCCAACGGTAATCCTACGCTGGTAACGAACGACTCTACGAATACTACCCGTGAGATGTACTGGGATGAAGACAATCGCCTGATGGTACTTTCTGACAACGGCAAGACAAGTCGTTACACTTACAATGCTGCTGGTGAGCGTATCATGAAGAGCTACGGAACGATGGAAGGTGTGTATATCAATGGTGCACCACAGGGTATTACCTTCCATGAGACGGACAACTTCACGCTTTATCCTGCTTCGATAATCAGCATCAATAAGAATCGCTTTACAAAGCATTACTTCATTGGTGACAAACGAATCGCTTCAAGGATAGGAACGGGTCTGTTCAACAACGTTTATGGAAGAAACGGAAGCTACGTCACCGCTGGTCAGCAGGACTATGCAGAACGTATGAATCAGATACAGAAGCAGAAAGAGGCATACTATAAGCAGCAGGGCATTGCGCCTGGTGTACCTACAGAAAAGGGTGCGTACGGTGATCCAGAGAACACGGGTGTTGGATATAATGCCGTCCTCACAGAACTTGGCAACCATGATGTGCCACAGGGTTGGATTCAGACTCCACGCCCTAACACCACACCGAATACCAACCCTGGTCCACCTGTAAGCTGGAATGATCCAACTAACCCTGATGACCCTCAGGCTGGTTATGGCTATATTCCAAACGACACAACGAAAGAGGAAACTTTCTGGTAATCACATCTTGCCTACCACTTCTTGTCCATTTTGCCACTACCGAAACGATCCTATTAATAAAGGTTTTCATTCTTGTTGTGGCATAGACCTTCAAGGCTCTGAACTGGCTCATTTGCAACAGCATGGCATAGAAATTGCGTATGATGGCAGTAAGTATCATGAAGACAGTGTTCTCTTTCAGAAGACCTTTTGGAAGATAGTGCCATCCGAAGTCATTGTCCATCTGGTCAAATAACTTTTCCTTGGCTCCACGTTGGTTATAGAAGTCTATCGCTGCTTCCTCATCCATATCCCACTCATTGGTTAGGATGGCACGATATACATATATGTCTTCACCACCATCCTCAAACATGTCTAGCTGGGTTCCAGACCTCTTTCGCTGTCTCTGAACGATAAGACGACAATGCTCAATCTTGCCAGAGAATCCTTCGAATGGTATAGACAACACTTCCATTTGTTGTTCTCCAACCAATGTGGAACGCCATTGTCTGTGCTTGTTCGCAAGCATGTTTCTGAGAGTCTTGTTCATTGCAGCCCTAACAAATATCTTGTCGCTATGTTCCAAGAGTAGCTTTATGACCTTTTCTGTGTATGAGCCACAATCCACACGAGTGGATCGTATTTTCACACCTTGTTCTATGATATTAAGCAAGATTCTCTCCAAGGTGTCCTCTTGGTGAAACTTCACGGGAGTACCACTGAAGAAGTTACTAGCCATTGTGAGAAGTATCTCACCATATTGATAGCCCACCAATTGGCTCCTTCTTCCAAGATAATTGTCCACATGTGGCATAATATGATGCATAAATTGGTTCGCAACATAAAAAAGTCCACCAACAGGTGTGAATTTCTCGGGTTTTATTTGTACCTTTGTCATGTCATTCAAAATTTTATTTGTTTTTATTTTTTGCATCACTAAGATAAGTGAAATTTTTGACATGGTAAAATCCTGAGCAACATTTTGTTGCTCAGGTGCTTATAAAAAATCTTAAATTATATGACTGCGGATTTTAGGTACAAAGAAAACTTTTTAGTAAAAGTAGCTAGAGCCTCAGAAAATCACCTAGATGGATGTGCTTGATTCCATCCACGTTGCTGCCGCTGGTCCATTCGTCTAGGCTTACTACATACTTAGCGTAATTATTGCGAATGGCTTGAAGATTACCAAATTCTCTTTGGCGAGTACTCTCATCTGCCATCATATAGGTAGATTGAATATAGACTACTTCATCTCCTTTCTTCGCAACAAAATCAATTTCGCGACCTCCTGTTTGTTGACCAGTGTATATCTCATATTGCTTGTTGGCAAGGTGCAGATAGATGGCATTCTCCATCAGTTTGTTGATGTCCTTTTGCATATTGAAACCGAAGTGGCAATTTCTGAGTCCCAGATCTTCGAAATAATACTTGTCGCCAATCTCAAATGTCTTAAGTCCATTCACGTCAATGCGGCGCACCTTATTGATAAGGTATGCATTTTGAAGTGCCCTAAGGTAGTTGATTACTTGCAGAGGCGAAATGCTAACGTGCTGCGATTTGAGATAGCGGCTGATGTTGTTGGCAGAAAAGAGATTTCCTACATTGTCAGCAGTGTATAGAGCCAAGGATTCCAAGAAGTCCACATTACGAATGGATTCTCTTTTCACCACGTCCTTAAGCATGATGGTGGAATATACATTGCGGAGATATTCAAAGTCGATGTCTCTGTCCAGGGGTAGGTTGCTCAAATAGGGGAGTCCGCCTATCGTTAAGTATAGGCGCAGACTTTGTGTAGAAGCCGCCAACTTGTGAAACTCCAAAAACTCAAGATAACTTAAGCTGTGGATATGAAATTCCACATATCTTCCTGAGAGGTATGTGGATAACTCACTGGATAGCATCGTGGCATTGCTACCTGTGATATAGATGTCGCAGGCATCTTGTGCTTGTAGGCTTCTGAGGGTATGCTCAAATCCCTGTATGTCTTGCACTTCATCTATGAACAGATAGTTGTTCTTGTCTGTTTTCAAATGTTCGCTAACATAGGCAGACAGCTCTTCATGGGAACGCATAAAGGCAAACTCCTCCAACTCCTTGTTGATGCAGATGATGTTGCTGTCTGGTTGTGTTTGTTCTATATGGTTCTGTATTTGTCTCAAGATGCAACTTTTTCCCACACGGTGTTGCCCTGTGAGCACTTTGATGATGTTCTTATTGATAAATGGAGCTATTCGCTCTGTGTATATCCGACGATTGATGAGCTGTATCATACTTATTTTTATTAGTTATACTTAAAACTTTTGGCAAAAATACCATTTTTGTTTGGCATACTTAATAAAACTAATGAAAATTGCGCTTTTGTTAGTTATAATTAACAAAATGGGAAAAGAGCAGGTGAAAAAACGCTAAATATTACCCTAGGGTAACTTACCTTTGGTTAATATTTTGTATTTTTGCATTTCTAACATAGAAAAAGAAAGATAACAATGGCAAACGATAATAAAGGTCTTACGCCGATGATGCGACAATTCTTCGAGATGAAATCCAAGCACCCCGAAGCATTGTTGCTTTTCCGTTGTGGCGACTTCTACGAAACTTATTGCGAAGATGCGATAGAGGCTTCCAAAGTGCTCGGCATCACGCTGACTCGCCGTAACAATGGCGGTTCGGCTGGTGGGGCAGAGATGGCTGGATTCCCTCATCATGCTCTCGACACCTACTTGCCGAAACTCATCAGGGCTGGCAAACGTGTGGCTGTATGCGACCAACTGGAGGACCCAAAGAAGAAGCGTCAGGAAATCAAGGGCAAGAAAGGCTTGAGCCAGATGGACAAGATGGTGAAGCGTGGTATTACCGAACTGGTGACTCCGGGTGTGGCGATGGGCGACAACGTCTTGAACTACAAGGAGAACAACTTCCTCGCTGCCGTCCACTTCGGTAAGGCTGCTTGTGGCGTGAGCTTCCTCGACATCTCTACGGGAGAATTCCTCACCGGTGAGGGTACGCCCGACTATGTGGAGAAGTTGATGGGCAACTTCCAGCCGAAAGAGGTGCTTTATGATCGTGCCATGAAGTCGAAGTTTGAGCAAAACTTTGGTACCAAGTATTGTACCTTTGAGTTGGATGACTGGGTCTTCACCGAGCAAACCGCCCGACAGAAACTCTTGTCTCATTTCAAGACGAAGTCACTGAAAGGTTTCGGTGTGGAGCACCTGAAGAATGGTATCATCGCTAGCGGTGCCATCATGCAATACTTGGAGATTACTCAGCATACCCAAATCAAGCATATCACGGCTCTCTCTCGCATCGAGGAGGATAAATTTGTGCGCATGGACCGCTTTACCATCCGCAGCTTGGAGTTGGTGGCTCCGATGCAGGAGGATGGTTCGTCGCTTCTCAATGTCATCGACCGAACGGTGACGGCAATGGGTGGTCGTATGCTCCGTCGATGGCTTGTTTTCCCTCTGAAGGATGTTAAACCCATCAATGAGCGACTCGACATCGTGGAGTATTTCTTCAAGGAGCCTGAGTTCCGTCAGCTCCTCGATGACCAGTTCCATCGCATCGGCGACTTGGAGCGTATCATCTCCAAGGTGGCAGTGGGCAGAGTATCACCTCGTGAGGTAGTGCAGTTGAAGAATGCCCTGGAGGCTATCCAACCTATCAAGACGGCTTGCGAACATGCCAAGAACGAAGCCCTCCAGAGAGTGGGCGACCAACTCAACCTCTGTGAGACGCTGCGAGACCGTATCGCCAAGGAGATTCAGCCAGACCCACCACAGTTGGTCAACAAGGGCGATGTCATCGCCGATGGCTATAATGCTGAGTTGGATGACCTTCGTTCCATCAGTCGCCACGGCAAGGATTATCTGCTCAAGATACAGGAGCGAGAGATCGAGAAGACGGGTATCTCCAGTTTGAAAGTGGGATATAACAATGTCTTCGGCTATTACCTCGAAGTGCGCAATACCTTCAAGGACAAGGTGCCAGCCGACTGGATTCGCAAGCAGACTTTGGCGCAAGCCGAGCGATATATCACCCAAGAATTGAAGGAATATGAGGAAAAGATATTGGGAGCTGATGAGAAGATTTTGATATTGGAAGCACAGCTTTTCAATGAGTTGATAGCTGCCATGCAGGAGTATATCCCTCAGATTCAGATCAATGCCAATCTCATCGCTCGTATGGATTGCCTTCTCTCTTTTGCCAAGGCATCGGATGAGAATCGCTATGTGCGTCCTGTTATTGACGATTCCCAGGTGCTCGACATCAAGCAAGGTCGTCACCCTGTGATAGAAACTCAGTTGCCATTGGGCGAGCGATATGTGCCAAACGATGTGCTGCTTGATACCGAGAAACAGCAGATTATGATGATTACGGGTCCTAACATGGCTGGTAAATCGGCTCTCTTGCGTCAAACGGCACTGATTGTACTGTTAGCCCAAGTGGGATGTTTCGTGCCGGCAGAGAGCGCAAGAGTGGGCTTGGTTGATAAGATTTTCACTCGTGTGGGAGCGAGCGACAACATTTCCTTGGGTGAATCAACCTTTATGGTGGAGATGACTGAGGCGGCGAATATCTTGAACAATGTATCGCCACGCTCGTTGGTGCTCTTTGATGAGTTGGGTCGTGGTACTTCCACCTACGATGGCATTTCCATCGCTTGGGCGATTGTGGAGTATCTGCATGAGCATAAGAAGGCGCAAGCTCGTACGCTCTTCGCCACTCACTATCATGAGTTGAACGAGATGGAGAAGAACTTCCCTCGCATCAAGAACTTCAATGTGAGTGTGAAGGAGGTAGATGGCAAGGTTATCTTCCTACGTAAGTTGGAACCGGGCGGCAGTGAGCACTCCTTCGGTATTCATGTGGCGGAGATAGCTGGTATGCCTCGCAGCATCGTGAATCGTGCCAATGTCATCTTGAAGCAGTTGGAGGATAACAATGAGGGAGTAGGAGGTGCTGGCAAGCCGAATGTGCAGCATCTCGACGAACCGAAGGATGGCGTACAGCTCAGTTTCTTCCAGCTCGATGATCCTGTGCTCTGTCAGATACGTGATGAGATACTCGGCTTGGATGTCAACAATCTCACACCTGTTGAGGCTTTGAACAAGCTCAACGACATCAAGAAGATATTATTGGGGAGATAATTTCTCACTCTTGTAGTAGTGGGCGAAGTTGGCAAAAGGAGCTGTGATGACCTCGGAGCTGCTACCCGTGTAGATATGACCGTATGGGTCGATAGCCTTGATGGTGATGTGGGCATCTGGCGAGGTAGGCTCATAATAGAAGAGGTGATTCATCAAGAGATAACCATTCTGCTTGCTGATGAAGCGATAAGGAGCGCACTGGATGTACTTGTGGTGATAACCCGTGGCAAAGGCATCCTGATTCTTGCTGCTCAGACGCTTCATCGGGTACTCCTTGCCATTTTCCAAGGCATATATCTTCCAACGGGAGTCGGCGTTGAAGACATTGGCTATCAAGATATGCTTGCCCTTCTCCAACTTCCAATCCTCCGCATAACTCTCACCATTGTAGTCGGTGTCGGCACGGAAGAGGGTCATCTGTTTGGTCTTGTCCCAGAAAGTGCCCTTGTAATAGCAATCAGACAGTTGGGTGCCCTTGAAGGTATAGACGTAGTAGCCATTTGGCGTACCACAGATATTGATGTTGGATTGCCAAATATTGCCACAAGCTGCGGCATGGCAATGCTCCATCACGTGTTTGCCTTCATATTCTATCTCGTGGTTGAGGGCGAAGTGGGTGTGGCCGCAGAAGAGTTCATACCCACCCTTGAACTCCTTCAGGAGAGCCAGGAGCGAGGAGAGGCGAGAAGAGGTAAAGTGACCTTCTTCTGTCTCTATGCCCACTGGTTTGGCATTCTTGAAAGGTGTGTTGCCAAAGGTGAATGGGATGTGATAACAGAGGATGACCTTCTTGTCCTTTGGAGTGAGGGCGAGGTCTTCCTTGAGCCATTTCACTTGCGTGGCGTGAAGTTCGCCAGGTGAATAATATCCTTTTCGGGTGAAGAAACAGTTGTTGATACAGACATAGTGCTCGTCGCCACGGTCGAAGGAGAAGTCGGTAGGACCGAAACTGTCCTCCCACTTGCGTTTGTAGAGAGTCTTGCCGTCTTGGTCGTGGTTGCCGATGACAGAGAATAGACGCATCTCCGATGAACCCAAAGCCTCTCTTATCTGGCGCTCCAACTGGGCGTTGTAACCACCATAATATTGAACGTCATCGCCCATGCTGAGACCATATACCGGCGTGCCGTTGGGCAGATTGCGGATGGTGGTCTTGATGTCCTTCATCGTCTGCGTGGTGAATCGCTCCAAGTCGCTTTTCTTCACGGGATTGTCATCGGGAGAAGTGTAATAAGGATTGAAGGCATTGGTTACCTGTGGGTCACCGATGACGATCATCTTATAGTGATTTTCCTTGCCGCCGGGAAGTCGGGTCAAGGTGAAGTCATACACTTTCTTGTCGTTGCTTACAGTTTGGTAGAAGCAAGCCGTGCGGTCGGTTTCCGAATGAGTGGGAACCTCGCAGTCGGCAGGTACGGAATAATAGATGAAGCGAGCCAAACTATCTCGCTTCATCTGATAATGTCCTAAGGAATCGGTCTTTACACAGGTATATCCATCACTCACGATGACATCAGCCACTCCGTTGCCATCCGTGTCGGTGAGTGTGCCAGAGATGTTGAAGTCCATCTTCTTGACGGTAGGTTTCACCTTCTTGACGGTATCCACGGCTTGTGGTTTCGGTTTCTGCGTTATCGTCTTTTTGGCAATGATGGGTCTCTGTGGGCTGGTCTTGCGTAGGCGCAAGGTTACCCCGATTGCCACGAGAGCGCAGCAAACCAATGAGATGATGCCTATGTACATTTGTCGCCTATTCATGCTGTGATTGATGTCATGCCTTGGCTTTTCGCCGATAGTCCTTTTTTATTTTTCTAGGAGCTGACTTCTCTTGAAGCTGGAGGCGATGCTCCAAACGCCCAGGAGGATGAGAGGGATGCTGAGTATCTGTCCCATATCCATAGGCAAACCTGCCTCGAATGCCACCTGAATCTCCTTCGTATATTCGATGAAGAAACGGAAGGTGAATATCAAGGTGAGGCATAGTCCGAAGTAGAGACCCGTGCCCACGCTCTTCGGTCCTTTCTTCTTGTAGATGAAGATGATGAGGAGGAAGATGATGAGATAGGCGATAGCCTCATAGAGTTGCCCTGGATGGCGTGGGTATTGGTCTTCCTTGACGAAGATGAATGCCCATGGCACATCGGTCACCTTGCCGATGATCTCGGAGTTCATCAAGTTGCCGAGACGGATGAACATGGCGGCGATGCCAGAGCAGATGCCCATGTTGTCGAGCACCACCCAGCCCTTTACCTTCATGTTGCGGCAGTAGAGCCATATCGCCACAAACATGCCGAATACGCCTCCGTGACTTGCCAATCCCTCATAGCCCGTGAGTTTCCAACTGCCATCGGGCATGTGATGGAATGGTATCAGCATTTCGATGACGTGATCCCACTGTGAGAGGAAATACTCCGGCTGATAGAAGAGGCAATGCCCCAAGCGTGCTCCCACCAAGATGCCGATGAAGATGTAGAGGAAAAGTGGTTCAAACTTCTCTGCCTCTATCTTCTGCTCCTTGTAGAGACGCTGCATCAACAGGTAGCCGAGCAGCAATCCCACGAGCCAGCAAGTGGAGTAGTAACGAATGGTCAAGGGACCCAGATGCGCCAAGATGGGGTCTGGGTCCCATACGATATAGTTGAGCAGATTTGCTATCATATATGAATGTTTCGTTTCGAATGTTTAGTGTTTACAGTTGGTTGAACTAAACACTAGACATTACACATTAAACATTGAATCTGAAGTGCATGATGTCGCCATCCTGTACCACATACTCCTTGCCCTCGATGCCAAGCTTTCCAGCCTCGCGAACGGCAGCCTCGGAACCATACTTGATATAGTCGTCGTACTTGATGACCTCAGCACGGATGAAACCCTTCTCGAAGTCGGTGTGGATGACACCAGCACACTGTGGAGCCTTCCAGCCCTTGTGATAGGTCCATGCCTTCACCTCCATCTCACCAGCGGTGATGAAGGTCTCCAGGTTCAAGAGAGCGTATGCTTTCTTGATGAGTCGGTTGACACCACTCTCCTCCAAGCCGAGTTCCTCCAAGAACATCTGCTTGTCCTCGTAGGTTTCGAGCGATGCGATGTCTTCCTCAGTCTTGGCAGCGATGACCATGCACTCAGCACCTTCCTCGGCAGCGATAGCCTCTACCTTCTTGCTATACTCATTGCCAGTCTTGGCAGATGCCTCATCGACATTGGCCACGTAGAGCACTGGTTTGGTAGTGAGAAGGAACAAGTCGTGAGCGGCTTTCTCCTCTTCCTTGGTATCAAATTCGCCTACGGAACGAGCGTTCTTGCCTTGCTCCAATACAGCCTTGTAAGCCTCCAAGACCTTTACCATGGTCTTGGCGTCCTTATTGCCTGCAGCGGCAGTCTTCTGCTGCTTGGCAAGTTGTGACTCGATGGTCTCCAAGTCCTTGAGCTGCAACTCGGTGTCGATGATGCTCTTGTCCTCCAATGGGTCAACGGCAGCACCGCCCTCACGTACGATGTTATTATCATCGAAGCAACGGATGACGTGGATGATAGCATCACACTCACGAATATTTCCCAAGAACTTATTACCAAGACCCTCGCCCTTGCTGGCACCCTTGACAAGACCAGCGATGTCAACAATCTCGCAAGTAGCTGGTACGATACGACCTGGGTGAACGATTTCTGCCAACTTGTTGAGTCGCTCATCTGGTACGGTGATGACACCCAAGTTTGGTTCGATAGTACAGAAAGGGAAGTTAGCTGCCTGTGCCTTTGCACTAGACAGACAGTTGAACAATGTGGATTTTCCTACGTTAGGAAGACCCACAATACCACATTTTAATGCCATTTTATCTTTAAACGTTTAAATTTCTGCGTGCAAAGTTACTGCAAATTGGAGACAATACAAAATAAATCGTGGTAAATTAACTAAAAAGTGCTACTTTCTCACGATATACCCCTTGTTAGCTAAGTTTCTCCTTGATGATGCTCTCATTGGCACGAGACACCGGTATCTGTTTTTCCAAGCCAAAGAGCTGGAGCTGATAGCCAGAGTTGCGGTCGGTGATTTTCTGGATGAAATTGATGTTGACTAGGAAAGCACGATGGCACTGCACGATGCAGTCGATATGGGCGAGTGCCTCCCTCACCTGTTTGAGGGTGATACGGAGCGTGGAATGATGAATCTCGTTGTCAGAGATATAGCAGATGTCGGCGTAGTTGGCCATCGACTCCACATAGATGATGCTCTGTGCAGAAACTTCCAAATGTGATTTCTGCCCCTGTCCTATGAACTCTATCATCTCTTCCTCTTCCATTTCTTCCTGGCGTGCTTCCAGGCGTTGGTTCATTTGCTCCACTTCCTTCAACCTTTGCAGGAGCTTGTCATTTCTCACTTGGTAGATGACGATGAAAGCTACGATGACGGAAACCGAAGAGACGTTGAGGCTCATGGTGCCCCATGCCCAAATGTTAAACCTACCGTCTTCGAGTAACCAGTAGAGCAGGGGATTGCCGGCATTGAACCAACTCACGAATGTGAGCAGCATGGCACCGAGGATAGGGGTATTGATGAGGAAGAAAACCAAGAGGTGTACCATCGCCTTCCCCAAACTCTCCTCTTTGATCGTGCTACGCATGACCACGTTGGATAGAAGCAAGGCGACGATGACGCTCACGAAGGCGCAAGCGGTTTCGGCAAGGATGAAAGGGATGCGCCCTTTCTCGACGGTGTCGATGCCGAAGGGTTGGATGAGGGCGAGGAAGAGCATGACAAAGAGACAATTCTTGATGGCTCCCTTGGTGATGATGGTGAGTTCTTTCATATTCTTTCTTTTGCGATTTGTCGCTGCAAAGGTAAGCAAAATCGTTGAAAAACAGCGTGAATCGCTCAACCATTTATCCCAAAACGCTACCAATTGTCCCTATTGATAGATGAATGTCCCAAAATCGCCTCCCTTCTGTCCCTCCTCTTGCAAGGAAATGGAATTCCCCTTAACTTTGCAAGCGTCAAATGATTCATGGCTCAATGAAAAAGAGCCTGATATTCGAGGAGAATAACTTCAAAAATATAAAGATATGATACAATTAGCTTTATCAATGCTTGCCGCTACATCTTCTATCGTATGTCAAGCCGAAAAGATGGAGGCTCCTTCCGATTCCTTGTCGGCAGCACAGGATTCCATCTACAAGTCACTCACGCTGCAAGAAGTGAAGGTGACAGTGCCTTCCAAAACTCGTATGAATGGCGATGCGATGCTTACCCGAATCGTGGGTACGGCGGTGGCGAATGCGGGTACGGCGGTTGATGCCCTGGCTAAGGTGCCAGGCATGATGACCCGAAATGGAGAATTGCAGGTGATAGGCAAGGGTACGCCCATCTATTATGTCAATGGCAGAAAGGTGACCGACCTGACGGAACTTCAGCGTATCTCCAGTCATGAGATTAAAGATGTGGAGGTGATTTCTACGCCTGGGGCGAGATATGATGCGCAGACATCAGCCGTGGTTCGCATTCGTACCCTTCGCAAACAAGGAGATGGTTTCGGCATCACCCTTGATACTCGTGACGCAAAGGCACTTTCCTGTACCAACAACCAATGGAACTCCAACCTGCGTGTCAACTATCATCATCGTTCGCTCGATGTCTTTGGTGGGTTTACATACGACCAAAACTATCTAGGGCGCTATGCCACTCGTGTGACGCAGAATACCTTCTACAAGCAGCGTTCCGATGAGGCCGGCAATGCGGTGGGAAATTATTTGCCGTTTGCCTATCGTCAGGATGGCACTACCGACTTGAGTCAAAGATACAACAGTGTGAATCTGCAAGTGGGAGCTGATTGGCAGATAGCCGAAAAACATAGCGTGGGCATGAAGGTGGAGCACTATGAGAACTTGAAGGGAGTGGGCGACTTCTTGATGACCAATGACATCTCCAAGTGCGATGCCTTGGGCAATATGGCAAAGAATGACTATCGCCTGATAGATCGACTGCTCTCTAATACCCATACCGATACCGATCATTCTCGCTCATGGCTTGCCAATGCCTATTATCTAGGTAAGTGGGGCAAGTGGGAGATAGACTGGAATGTGGATTATTATCAGACGAACGAGAGCGTGGATACCTATACCTCAGAAGTCTCAGAGATAGAAAATCGGGAAGTCAACTCGTTGACATCTACCGAAAACCGACTCATTGCCACCAAACTCGTCCTCTCCCGTCCTCTTGGGAGAGGCAAATTGAACTTCGGTACAGAACTCGCCTTTGTCAACCGAAAGAGCGACTATAGCATCAATGCCACCAGCATCAGCAACTCACGGAATGAGGTGGAGGAGAATACTTATGCTGCCTTTGTGGAGTATGGCAAGATGATACCACGATGGGGTATGTGGAGTTTGGGCGTGAGATATGAGCATGTCGATTTCAGTTATGAGGATGCCCTAGCTTCTTCTGCCAACTTGAGTTGCCGTCACGACCATCTCTATCCTTATCTCAGTTGGGCAACTCGTATAGGCGAGGTGCAAGGTTCGGTTTCATATGCCGTGAAGACTCGCCGTCCAAACTATCGCAACTTGCGCAGCAATATCGAATACAACAATCGCTTCACCCTCTCCACTGGCAATCCTACGCTTGCCAATGAGACCAGGCATGAGGTGGGTGTCAATGCCAGATGGCGTTTCATGGCACTCTCGCTTGGCTATCTCTATACGAAAGATGGCATCTACGACTGGATGTATCCATACGATGAAGAAGGGACGGTGCTCGTCAGTTGGGTGAACTTCGACAAACCTATCCATCAGTTGAGTGCCTTTGTCAACTTATCGCCTGTGGTGGGCATTTGGCAACCCAACTATACCCTTGGCGTACAGAAGCAATGGTTGTCGTTCTCGCTCGACGATCCTCGTTCTGCCACGGGCAAGCGAGAGGTGAGTTATGGCAAGCCGATGATGATTTGCAACCTCAACAACGCCTTCCGTCTGCCTACCAAGAATGAGGATGGCAAGGGGGCTTGGCAGTTGGAGTTGAACTCAGAGTTGATGAGTGCTTGTCACTTTGGCAATGCCGAGATCAAGAATTGGAGTTGGAATCTCTCTTGTGCTATCCAGAAATCCTTCTTGCGCCATGATGCCTTGACGCTTCGACTCGTGGTGAGCGACATCTTCCACAAGACTTACAACAATGTGGCGATAGACTTGGGAAATCATATCCTCACGCAGACGCATATCTTGGGTCAAGAGCGAAATTGCTATGATTTCCAACGCCTCACATTGACGGCACGTTATAGTTTCAATGCGATGGGCAAGACTCTGTATAAGGGCAAGGGAGCCGGCAAGAGCTTCATCGAGAGAATGTAAATGAAGACAGGCTATCATCGAAATACTCAGCGCAACTAGTCACCATATCCTTCAAGTTTGCCTTGGCGATGCCTTCAAATGTAGGCTTGCCATTGACGATTCGAAATTGCGCCATTGGCTATATCCAAGTACTTTTAGAGTTGTGATAATTCTCGCAAAGTTACGCTTTTTATTTGATTACGACAACTTTCTAACGAGGAAAGTACGTATTTTTTATAAGTGATTGAGAATGAGATAAGTTTTTATCTCAT
>ERZ1023666.6-NODE-6-length-131864-cov-27.350864_pt1 | contig 131864 bp, 84 predicted proteins | sample MGYA00380341_ERZ1023666 | MGnify/ENA primary metagenome ERZ1023666 (study PRJEB33179, sample SAMN07448983) | human gut metagenome | biome: Human-gut; feature: Human associated habitat; material: Faeces | host: Homo sapiens | place: India: Bhopal | collected...
GTTGCTCAGGAACTTATAAATAAAGTTAAATCAAAGTGTTGCGGAATTAAGGAGAAGTAGAAAAATGCTGAATATCAGAACAAAGAATCTGATTTTTCTACTACTTTTGCAAACAAAACATGATTATTTCAAAATATGTAAAAAGATGAAAATGTTTTACTCACTAATTCACAGAAGAGCATGGCTTGCTTTATGTATGCTGCTATGGATGCCTATACATCTATTGGCAGATGAAACAGCTAAAGAAATCAAAATTTACTTCCACGACAACGCTGGCGATAAGATTAGCTTATATGCCTGGGTGACTGATGAGACAGGAAAAAGCAAGGTCAAGGTACTCACCACAGACTGGGATACTCCAAGCACCGAAGTTTACCCCACCGTCAACATCGGAGGAAAAACATGGAATTATAAGAAATTTACTGGTTATAGTTCCGTCAACATCATCCTCCGCAAACACGACAAGACAAGCAATAAGATTATCGCCCAAACGGTGGATATCGCAGGAGTTACGGAAGACACCTATCTCGTCACATCTGGTAGCTTCAAAACCGACTGGTCGAAAAAGGATTCTGTCATGCTCTTCCACGACATCACACGCTCGGAGGCTGAAGGCAAAACCATCAACTACGAGGTGCGCATGGAAGCTGGTGGCGCTACCAAGAAGTTCTATATGACTAACGTGCGCAACCAAGAACCAAACATTCACTCCATCAACACCAGTCTCTTCACCATTGGCATCAAAGACAAAGACTTGCCTGGAAATGATGGCGACAAGGTAGATTTCTATATCGCTGGCTCCGATGACGGACAACAGTATGCAGACAGCACTACCATCATCGACCAATTCCGCCCTCACACTGCTGATGGTTTTGATTTCACACGACAAACCTTTACCGACAAAACTAAAGGCTATAAAACTTATGTAGAGTACAACAACTGCCTCAATACGCAGAACGATTATTACTTCAGCCTTACCAAGGGGGCTGGCGTTTCCTACACCATCTGCCTCAACAATTCGTTGGTTACAGACGTTAAGTATGGCAGCAATCAGGACGTAACTCAGAAGCACGACCCCAACAAGCCAACAGGTTACGACGAACACACTACATACGGTACACGCAGCGTCGCCGTCTACACCAATCACGCCATTGCGAATGATGCAAAGGGCTACACCCTTATTGGCAACTTCCTGAAAGTCAACGATCCCAATACTGACAACCAAGGCCTTAATAGCGATGCAACCTGGTCGCCCAACGATGATAAAACACGTTTCCCCATGGAGCGATGCACCGAATTTGATGCCGTGGTGGGCGAGCCCGGCGACTTCGTGTATAGTCGCAAGCTCAACAAACCAGCCAGCAGCATGAACACCATGTTCTTTAATATCTGCCCCAACACCTTATTAGAAGATAATTCGAAGAAGTGGGGAGGCACTGGTGATAGAAACAAATACACTACCGATAAGTGGAACTATATCATCCGCCCACAGGTGCAAGCGGGCAAAGACGCTATCGCTCTGAATGGCTGTGTAGAGATTACACCCGTCAAAGTAAAAACCAACGCCGAAGGCATCGAAGTGCCCGTTGTGATCAACCGCAGCCAGGCTTTCAATGCCAATGTCGACGATAACAACTATTCGCAGTTTACCGTTTACTTCAATGCCACTCGTTCCACCTATACCATCGTGCCCGAAGAGTCTATCGACCTCATAGGCTCCTCAGTAGGCATGATCGACCGCAACAGCGGTGAGTGGCGACAAGGACAATGGGAGAACGGAGAGCGACAGTATCACTATGTCAGAATGGCGAGAAACGCTGCTCTCGACATCACCACTAACGCAGGAACTACCGAAGAGCAAACCACCAAATGCTGGGAATACACAGGACAATTCTATCATTACGACGTAGCTGGCGGACGTGGCGGCGCCAACGCTGCTTATGGATTCCGATTCCTTACCAATCAGACCTATGTGCGCAACTATATCGAGGACTCTTGGCGTCCAGAACATTACACCGACGCACAGAAGGAGGAAAACGATGAGAAGCAAGCTGTCAATACGCCCTATTGGAATGAGGTGCAACTCGACCCTTACAATGCCACGGGCATGAACAACCCCATCATGCCTTACAACCCCAACGGAAGCCCTATCTACGGCGGCTTGGGCAATGAGCGTGACGAAGGACTGAACATCGGCTTTGTGCTGCCCACAGGCATTTACACCATGCGTTTCTGGCAAACTACAGATAAGTCTGGCAATATCCAAAAGGCTTGGTACACCTTGGGCGAAAGAATCACACCCCCAAATCCTTTACCCGACAATACCGATGTCTATGAAGAACTCAACTGTATTCGCACATTCAGTTCTTCTGTTGCCTACAAGCGTCCTGACAAGATGCGTGTATTCATCGTAGATAGCTACAACAACGGACAAGCCCACCTCAAGGAGATAGATTACATCCCTGCAAATACAGGTGTCATCTTAGCTTACAAGTCTGCCGATGCCGAAGGGATGAAGAAGAAAGCTGATAACCTTGAGTTCGTAGGCGAAGCCGATGAAGCCGACCAGAAGTATATCTACGAAAAATTCCCCTCTATCAACTTTGAGGAGAAGCACGATGCTGGAGCAGAAATCGGTATGAACTACCTCATGCCATCCATCGCCTCTATGACTATCCAGACTACTGAATACGCTGACAAAGCCACAAAAACCATCGCCTATCGCAACTATATGTTCACTGCCTACAAGAAGAAGGGCGACGAGCGATACACCCTTTGCTTCAAGCGCGTCATCACAGGTAAGACAAGTCCCAACACTGCTTATCTTCGCTTGCCTGCAGAGCTATGCGGAGGCAAGAAGGTAACTACCAACGACGAGAAGATTGTTGGTTCGTCAGCTCAATTCCCTGACTACAACCCACAAAACGCTAAGGAGTGCTACGCCGCAGCTATTTGGGGAGACAGCACCACAGGCATCACCACGCTGCCTACAGATAGCTCCGTAAGCCCCACTCGCCCACGCACCTACTTCACGCTGCAAGGCGTACAGGTAAGTCAGCCTACAGCACCAGGCATCTACATCTGCCAAGGCAAGAAAATCGTGGTCAAGCAATAATCAATCCATACAATAATAACTATCAAGATGAAAAAAATATATCAACAGCCACAGATAACAACCCTTTTCGTTACAGCTCTCACGCCTATCATGGGAAGCACAGAAGAACCAGGTAAAGTATCTGCTGGTAGTGGTGCAGGAAGCGATAGCGAAGGTAATGAATACATTGTCCTCGGCAAAGACTTCAACGCATATAATACATGGGACGATGAAGAGGATGAAAAATAAGTAGGCATTTTAATTAACCCTCAGCAACGGATGTCGTGCAGGGCAGAAGGTGATGCCGTGCAGGGCAGAAGACGATGCGACTAGGAGCGTAAACAAACAGGCGTACATCCGTGCTATTACGAACGTACGCCTATTATTATTTTCCATCGAAAAAGCATCTACAGCTTTTTCTAGTTTCCTTATCTATGCACCGTGCAATGCTCATGCCGAGCATACAAAAAAAGTGTGCAATTAACGATAAATGTTAGTTGCACACACCATTTTGCAGTATTTAATAGCTAAATCTGCGCTTTAAACAAGAATGATTTACCTTTATTTGGTCGTCAAATACTTATCATATTCACAAGCTGCGAGCAAGAAAGCGCCCACACCGAAGTTAGCTTGCGAGTTGGCATCCACGGTCTGACCAGGGATGGCACGCTCACCAATAGGTTGTACATATCCCACCTTGCCGTCTGCCTGAAGTGCAGTCTCTGTGAGGTATGTCCAAGCACGGTCGATGACCTTCTTGTATTCTTTCTTATTGAGGTAGCCATTGTTGACACCCCAAAGCATACCATATGTGAAGAAGGCAGTACCACTGGTCTCAGGACCTGGCGCATGGTCAGGATCCATCATCGAACGAGTCCAATATCCCTCTGGCTGCTGGATCTCAGCCACCGCCTTCGCCAACTTCTGATACTTGTCCACGAAGAACTGATAGTGCTGATAGTCCTTAGGCATATCTTGCAGCACCTTGGCCAAGCCAGCTAGTACCCATCCGTCGCCACGAGCCCAGAAGTCCTTCTTGCCGTTGGCACTCTTATGCTTAGGATATACATATTTGCCATCACGGAAGTAGAGGTTGGTCTCCTTGTCGAGCATAATCTCGTCGGTGGTGAGGAGGTTGGCATAGAGCTTGTCGAGATACTTCACGTCGCCAGTGAGTTTGTACATCTTGGTCATCACAGGCATCACCATATAGAGGGCATCACTCCACCACCAATAGTCGGTAGGCTCGGAGTAAGCCTCATAGTGCATCACCTCCTTGGCACGCTTCACCATATATTCAGAGGCAGCGGCATTCCCCTTGGCAGCCTCGATGTTGTAGAGGTCGATGTAGGTCTGGAAACAGATTTGCCAATCACCGAAGAGCACATGGTCCTTGCCCTCGCCGTATGGTTTGTACTTCCACTTGGCAGGGTTTGCCTCGGTAGCACCCGACCAGTCGTTGTGCTCAGCCCATCGGATGGTATAGTCGAGCATCTTTGGATCTTTGAGCATCTTCCACACCTCCATATTGCCAGTATGGTAAGCAGCGTTGTCCCAGAAGGAGCGAACCTCAGGCTTGTTGTTGTTTTGCCAGTAGTTGTTCACCTTCTGTATCATCTCCACGATTTGCTCGTGGTTCCAAGTCTTGGAAGCCTTCACTTCCTTCTTAGCCTTGGTTAGCTTGGCTGCCTTCATCGTTTTCTGTGCAGAAGCAATAGAAGTATATACAGGAGCTGTAGCATTAGCTTGAAGAGCAAGCGAAGCGACAGCGAACATCAAAAATATCTTTTTCATATCGTCATAAGGCGTATGCCCCATTTATCATTTATAATTTATCATTTGTCATTTGTCATTTAAATATCACCATTTATCCTTGGTGGTGATGTCATCTTTCCACTGGTGATCCTTAGGGAAAGCCTGGTTGTTCCATGCCTTCACCTGTGTCCAAGGCTGGGCTGCATCGGTCCAGAAAGGATGGTCGGCAGGCAAGCCAAGAGGCATGAAGGCAAGGGTGGTCATATAGAGAGAACCATTGTTGGTGTACCAGTCTGCCACGTTTTTCTGGCTTGTTCCACAGAAACCGATGGAGAGATAGCCCTTCTCATTGAAGTTGTTCTCCTGGTCGAACATACGATGGAGCACCTTGGTCAAGGCAGCACGCACCTGACCGTTGCTCAAGTCGCTAGGCAACTTCTGATACCAAGCCATCAATGCGAGTGGTTGCATAGTAGCCATACGATAAGGGATGCTTCGTCCGAAAGCAGGGAAGGTACCCTCAGGAGAGATGAAACGCTCCAAGATGAGGCTATACTTCTGGCAACGCTTCAACTCACGGTCGTAATACTTCTTGTAGTCGAGACGAGTGTTAGCCTTGGCATCTACCATCGCCTGCAAGGTCTCCAAGTACATCGGATGGAACACATAACTGCTATAGTAGTCGAAGGCAAAGACAGGGCCATCAGAATACCAGCCATCACCCACATACCACTCTTCCATCTTGCGACAAGCCGAGTTGACACGATATTGGTCGTAGTCGCCACCTGCCTTCGCCATGAAACTCTCGATGGTAGAAGAGAAAAGCAACCAGTTGGTATATGGAGGGTCGATATGGCGGAGTTTGGCAAACTCCTTTAGGTAGCGTTGCTTGGTCACCTCATCCAATGGCATCCACAAGGTGTCATAAGCACGGAGGAAACTCTCGGCGATGTAAGCGGCATCCACCAAGTTCTGTCCACCGATACCCCAACAGAGATAGTCTGGGTTCTGAGGATCGACAGCGTTCTTGTAGGAAGCCAAAGCCCACTCACGCAGTTGCTTGCGCTGCTTGCCCTCGGCAGTATTGTCATCCGGCAAGGTAAGCCAAGGAGCCACGCCAGCCATCAATCTTCCGAAGCACTCCATGTAGAGCACCTTCTTGTTGCGGTTGTCGAAGCTAGGACTGAACTCCGTCTGCATGTTCTTTTGCAACTCGCCCTTCGCCATGTTTTCCAACACGGGTTGAGCCATCTTGTAAGCCAAGGAGCACCAATATTCACGGTCGCTCTGCTGTTGTACCTTCTTCTTGGCACTCATCCCAACGAAAGGAACCAACGCCAAAAGGACGGTCATCACGATAGTTTTATATATATTATTCATAGATAAGTTGTAATTTGCTATTGTTTGTTTAGTTATTGTTATTCTTTTAAGCTTTTAAGCGTAGAGATGTACCCATTGCAGGTAATCTCTACAAAGATAGGTGATTTTCTTCAGAAACAAGCAGAGCGACCGGTATTTTTATTATTTTTTCAGTATTGGCATACCGTTCTCCCAGGAGATAGGTATCCACAAATGTCGGCTGTCGCTCAAATGCTTTGGATTCCAGATGTCTGCCATGAACACATAGTCGGCACCATGGAACATCTTCTTTTGCGCAGCTGTCTCCACCTTATATATATAGGTACCCTGCGCACCGAAGGTCTTGTCGGCTTTCTCACCACGGCACGGATTAGAGAGTTGCTCCCAAGGACCATAGATATTCTTAGCCCTGAACATGCGAGCCGCATTAGGAGCCCAACCCGTACATCCGCTTGTAATCATCCAGTAAGTGTCTTTCGTCTTGAAGATCGTTGGAGCTTCGTTCTGTCCACCGGCAGCCACTCGTACATAACTGCCATTGTGTGTCATGTAATCATCTGTGAGTTGGGCGATTTGGAGCGTCAAGTTATCCTCAGAAGAGTAGATATGATATGCCTTTCCGTCATCATCGACGAAGATGGTCATGTCTCGTGCCATCTGTCCACCAGCGAAGTCACGCATCCAGAACATACCTCGCTCTATCTGCGTACGCCACTGTGGTGTCCACCATTGCTTCATCTCTGGGAAGAGGAGTTGATGGCGAAGGTCGGTGGTGTCTGGCTTGGCGAATCCTACAGGATAGATGCCAGGGTTCACTCTACCAGAGCGCACGAACTTGAAAGGTCCGAAAGGAGTGTCGCTGACAGCCACTCCATAACGAGCTGCGCCATATCCTCGTCCTTTCAGTTCGAGGTGGAACCACATCACGAACTTCTTGGTCTTCTCATTATAGAGCACCTTAGGTCGCTCGATGATGCAACCGCCCTCGATGTCGCTTCCTGCTTCCTGTGAGACAGGGAGCACTAGTCCGCGGTTAGTCCAGTCCTTGAGATTCTTGGAGGTGAAGCAACTTACGCCGAGTGAGCTATAAGGTTTGCCATCCTCCGATCTACTCTCTCCGTACCAATAATAGGTACCTTTGTAGTTGAAGATGTTGCCGCCATGCGCATTGATGTGCTTGCCGGTATTATCTTTCCAGACCCCTCCGTCCATCGGAGCTTGCGCCATCATCGGCAGGCAGGCGAACATCCACAACAAAAGTAATGTGAATAGTTGATTCATGACTTTATAAAAGTTATTATTTCTTATTGTTTCGTTAATCATTCCTTTAGGTTTCTATAACCTCCTTTGGTTTTGTTGAGTGCAAATTTAAGGACAAATCCCCATTTAAGGGGTCAAAAATCGACTAATAAAGAGTATAAATCGTGAAAAAGAGGCAAAACAGACCTAAATCACGCCTCTTTTGCCTCTTTTAATATTTTCTTATCGTCTTACGACAAACTTCATCGCTTTGCCAGTGCTGGTCTTGACTACCATCACTCCTACAGGCAATGATGCCAAGGAGAAAGTAGCCTCGCCCGACTTAACACCGCCTTGTGCTACCAAGCTTCCACCCAATGTGAAGACCTTAGCCCAAGAAGCGGAAGCATCTCGTACCACCAACTGTCCATTGGTTACTTGAATATCCAACTTGTCGGAAGCGACAGATGTCTCTGGTGTCTGAACACCTGTGGTTTTGTCTGTGCCGATGCAAATCCAGCCGACAGTTTCCTTGAATGGGTTCTTGTAATTAATAAGATTATCTGGATCGGTTGTATCTGGAATCAAACGCACTTGACACATTTTTTCTGCTGGTCCATTCGCACCTGTTCGAAGTTGCGAGGTCACTTTGCGATCATAAGTCTGCAATTGGCACAGAAAATACGGATTATCTAAACTCCATCCACCATAATTGATAGCTTTAGCGTTAGTACTGGTAAAGGTCATCGGTGTATCATTCACGATAACGACCTTGTTTTCCAGTTGAGTAGTACCTTTTTCTATGGCAAGATAAGTAGCACGACGTTGTACCATCGTTTGAGATTCCTTTCCCTTCTGTCTGGTCAACACAACTTTAAATCCCTCTTTGGTTACATCCCATACACGAGCCTCGCAAGGAAACGCCTTGTTGGTTGAAATTGGAGTAACAAATACCAATGGAACCGTTTCAAATGGTTCCTTAAACTTATACTCAACAACTTCACCTTTCAAATACAAGTTTGAAGTTCCATTCTTCATTACACCACCTTCATAATGAAGATTCCCCATTGTACCAGATCCAGGCTTCAACGCAAGATAAGAAGCCACTTCCGTACCTTTTGAATAATCATTCACATCAGCAGTTGCACCATTCCAAGGAAAATAATGAGAAGAGAAATAGGAATACTTATCTCCAACCTTGGATATTTGACTCAAAGCATTGACAGATTTCGTGTCAAAATTCTTGCTTGATACCGCACCAAAGACAACAGCAGGCATTTCGTCAAAACCATATTCAAAGAAATTATATGTATCTTCGTCATTATCTGCTACAACCTTGCCCCACTGAACCTCTTCGTTACCTTCAGTACCACTCACAGCATTGAGCACTTCGGAAGAGTACAAATCCTTACCATTATAGTCAATGCCATGGATGCGATAATAATAGTTACCAGCTTCTGCTACATTTTCCTTATAACTATAGGTTTTGGCAGGACTATCTTCAATCATAATTTCATTCAAACGCTCCCATTCGCCTTTGAGTCCCTTTTTTCGCTCCACATACATATTGTCCAGCAAATCGCCATTAGGGTTTTTCCAAGAAAGCGTACAAGTGTAACTTCTTGGTGTAAACACTGCGGTCAAGCCAGTTGGTGCTTCCGTTCGTGGATTCCTTGGTATGTATTCCTTAGCTGAATTATAAGCCATAGCTGGGCGTAAGTTGGCGTAATACTCACCTATTGGAGTCAGTTTTTTATTGGCAACGGCATAACGACACTCCTGCACATAATTATAGAACGCATATCGCTCAATATATGAAGCATCGTTCAAGTAGTCAAGGATAGGTCCCATGTGCTGTTTCTCGATTGCATAATTGGCATCCGAAGCCGATGTGTTACTGCCAGGCCATCCTGTCCAGTTGGCTCCATAGTTCATTTCGGTAATCCAAATAGGGCGACCACCACATCGACGGCTGATATTCTCCAATTGACTTTTCCAGCTATTTACGTCACTATACCAATAAGCATGTACAGCAATAAAGTCACAACGCCAACCACGAGCATCGATAGAATCAATGAACTGATAAAGCCAATTATAGTCACCTGAAACCGCAGGCGAACCCAAACGGCGACCTTCAGCCATTAATTGAGGCCATTCTGCCAAGACTTCATCTACAGTAGCAGGATGTTCCCTACCATCAGCTTTATTATCTGGTTCGTTATGTGCCAAGATATTGGCACTACCTACATTACCCACATCAGTAAAAGATGGCCAACCTATATGATGACGCTGAGAAACATATTCACGATCCGTCCAACCACTATGCGTGCTAGCATCCCAATTGTATGCCCATCCTGTGTTGAGCATTTCCTGTGTTGCATCGTCCCAGTAACCAGCCCAACCACGTTTGATGACATTGTTCCACTTACTAATACGGATGTAGGAAATTCTTCCATTCAAGACCTTTGGCAAAGAGGCTATCTCTAAGTCTGCCTTGTCAGCAATGAACACACGACTGTATCCCTGTCCATTAGATTGATTGGAGAAACAAACCATATAGCCACGCTTCAATTTGAAACTGCGGATTTGGTTATTGAATTCCTTATCATTAGCTAAACTATAGATGGTATTTACATCATAGCTGTTCTTCATTGAACCACCATAGTTTGCCTCCGTATAAACAGACAGTACTTGCTTTTCCGGATAAGGCAACAACATACAGCCAGCGCGGAAAACACGCAACTGACAGTTAGTGCCACTCACAGCTTTCTCACCATTAATAGTAACCGAACCGATATAGTTCTTTGCCTTACTAGGAAGGAGGGCATCAAAGATGACAACCGCCTTCTCTGGATCGGTAATATCAATGCTACCCGTTGTTGCAAACGGAGTAGCAGAAGAAATGTGATAGTCAACACTTCCTCTCAAGGTAACAGGAGCTGTTACCTGCTTTACCGTTTGGGTCTCGTTGTCGGCAAAAGCGAATGCCGACACACCCAACAGTATAGAAAGTATGAAGCTTCTTAATTTCATAACTTAATATAGATTTAATTAAACATTAGATAATTCCAGTTCATTATTTCACAACCACCTTCTTGCCATCGACAATGTATATGCCACTTGGCAAACCTACAAGGTTGTCTGAATTCTTACGAACCTGCAGACCACTCAAGGTGTAAACTCCTTGCTGGCGAATAGGCTCTTCCGACTTTATCTCATGGATGCCAGTTGTAGGAACTTTCAAGCCATAATAATAGAGACGCACATTGGCAAATATAGTCCAATAGCTCGATTCGGAATTAGTTCCTTTCAAACCTATTGTCAGCAGACGCTTTGTGGATTGGTAGAACTGCACTGTATTGTCATACAAGCCTTTGGCAAAGTAAGCACTGGCAGACTGCATATCATTAGGAACATACTGAGTGCCTACAGTCGATTCCTTACCCTTTCCTTGCTTTTGGTCTTGTGCATCCTGCATAATATTGCAGATAACTTGTTTGTTTCTGGCATTACTCAGATAGATAAATGGATTTACGTTATTATTACCATTCGCATAGTCAGTAAATACTGTTGAAATAGAACCTGGGCGTTGGAAACCTTGCACCTTCATTTCATACGTACCTTTTGGCATACTTGACAGTTTCTGAGAAACATCCAAATTCTTCTCATAAAACTCACCACAAGAATAATTAATTGTAGGCAACTCAGTTGAGTTATTGGCAGTCCAGCCATCTGAAGAAGCCAATGTAGGATTCTTCACAAAGAAGGTGATGTCGAAAGGTTGATTAGGATCAGTTGCTTGTACTTTCGACAAGAATGTACGAGCAGCATCCTCTGCATCAGTAGCTAAAGCCTCCAACTCATCTGCAGACAAACCTTGTGTCTTGCTAGCCAATTCTTCCAAGGAAGCCTTATATTCTGCATCAGCGCCTTCGGTCAATTCCGAATGAGGCACATGAAGCAAAGCTTCCCACTTCACCATCTTCTCATTGAACTTATCCAAAGCAGGACGGAAGCTCTCGCCTAACACCGATACCTCTTGTGAATTGAGCAGCAACCAACGTTGCGCACCAGCGTTCTGAGCAAAAGACAAGTTTTCTACGGACAATTGGGTCTTATTATTTTGAGCAGTAAGGCAATTAGCCGTATTGCTGCTCACAAACGCAATCCAAAAAGCACTTCTCGACTCACCATTGATGGTAGCTACCTCCACTGGTGAAGGCAAAAAGTGGAATTTCTCGAAAGCCGTAGGTACATCCACATCCTTAGTTCTGATGCCATTGGTTCCTTTAGAGTAATAAGTCATGTAACGTCCTGTTGCCGCATTCTTCAAAGAATAATAGCAAGTAACTGGATCAAAGACTACATACCAAGCAGCTTTGTCGTTAGTCAAAGCCTCGTTAGATGTCATCTCTTCCCAACTCAAACTGCCATCACTAGTGACGCTGAGGAACTTGGAACCTAATCCATAGCTCTCATTCTTGATATAATACTTGGTATTATCGTCCTGTTCAAAGACGTATGCAGGAATTGCAAACTGACTGCTGGTAGGAGCCAAGCCATCCTCGCCCAAAGCCTCAGCCAAGACTGAGTTGCCGATATAGAGCACCTCAGTGCCTGCATCCTCATGTGCTCCATTAATGCCGTATGGCCACATGTGGGTTCCATCACCATTCAACTGCTCCGTAGGATTATTATCCCAAAAACGCAAAGCACGGGTGGTACGAGTACCCAGCCAATAGCCACTTGTGCTTTTGGCACGCAAGAATGAAGGACCATACCAAGTGGCATGGGTTCCGACACCAATGGCATGAAGCATCTCATGGAGCAAGGTACCCGTCTTCTGATAAGACGCATTAGGACCGACACGCATCCAACCACCATAACTACAGTCGGCGGTCTGAGTTTCTGCACCATAGCCGATGCTGACATAGAGTCCCTTGATACCCGTATATTCATTCCACAAATCAATCGCTTGCTTGGATGCACTCTGAATACGAGCCAAGGCATCGGCAGGGAAGCCATCACGAATGCCATAGGATACACCACCCTTTGGTCGGGTAATTGCCTTAATAGGTTCACCATAAACCACATCCCCATTGGTCTTCTGCACATACGCACGGATATAATACACCGTGGATGGAGTTAAGTTAGAAATGCGATAGATATAGCCATTGTTCGACAAATAAGCAGTACAGGTTTGGTCATCAACGGTAGGACGCTCATTCGTCTCAGAATAGCAAAAGCCTTGGCTCTTGATTCCAGATGGAATACCAGAGACCGTCATTCTACCAAAGATATGGGTAGCACCGCTCAACCACACCTTATTGGTTACAACGGAAGCTTCTGCTGCAAAAACTGGCATAGCGGTGCTGATTCCACAAGCCAGCACCAATGCCATCAAAAACTTTTTATATCCATTCATAGGTTTTACGTCTTATTATTTCTTAGTTATTTGTTTTCTTCCTTTAGTCACATAGACTTTACCCTTGGGAACCATGCGAAGACGAGTGCCATCCAATCCATAGATGGCTTTCTGGGCTTGCGCCTTGTCAGCCTCAACTCCCTTGATGCCTGTAGCTGCATCAAGATAAGTCAACTTGAAGTTGTCGAAGCAGCACCAGTCTGCGTTGAGATGGTTGCCACTCTTGATACCCAATGTCAAAGTGCCATCCGTCACCACACATTCCAAAGAGCAATGATACAAATCCTTCGTATTGAAAGCCTGGTTGGCTTGGGTCACATTGTCTGGATAGGTGTAAGGTGACAAGGTAAACTGCTCGTTGTCATACAGAGAGCTAACTGGCTGCTCTACTCCATTGGCATACAAATGAGCATTGATTTGTTCTGTGCCCGCCCGATGGGCAGCAGAAGCCACACTGCTACTACCTGCACGATAGAAGCTCTGTACCTCTACACGATAACGTCCGTTTGGCAGATGCGACAACGTTTGATAGAAATCGAACGTCTTGTTGTAATGCTCTGCCACTCCATTCGATGCTGCAGTAAAGGAAGTACCGCCCCATCCTTCTCCACCATTGGTAAAGTCTGGATTTTGGAGCAAGAAGGTCATATCCGATACCTTACCTTCTTCTGCCATTTGACGTAAGGTTTCCTCGTAATCAGCCAAGGCTGTTTGCAATGCCTGCTCAGCAGACTGCATCGCCTCTACCTCTTCATCAAAGGTACCTGAGGTCGTCAAGGTTTCCTCACCTTTACGGATGGCTTCATCTAGAGCTGGCACGCTCACTGCACTCTGCAACTTCTTGGCTTCATTCAAGAGGTTCACCACCTTTTCCCATGTCAACAGATGATTGTACTCACGTTCGGTCAACGTCAAGAAAGAGCCATGCTGAGCCTTTACATTACCTTGGATATTCTCCTTGCCCTGTGGATTCTTGCAATGCTCATCCAGCGATACCATACGATAGCCACCGCCACCATAGTTCATATAAGCCAACTTCCAAGTCTTGCTACCGATAGGACGAAACAAGCTAGGAGCCTCCACAGCCTGACCATTATCACTGAAGTCAAAGTTAGGGTCTATCTCCCATTGGCATACCCCTGTGGTCTTGTCACCAGAAGGTACCAAGGTCTTAGCTGTAGACTGTCTGAGATGGTGCGCTCCACTCTCAGTCTTGTATATCATCACATACTGATCATCCAACTTGTTGTAAGCGATGTCAGCATCGATGATGTCGTAGCCAGGGTCGAAGTAGAGCTTTGGAGATGTGAAACCACTCAAGTCCTCATTGACCAGAGAATAGTAGATGCGATGACGGTCTGGGAAGCCAACTGAATAATAGACCACATATTTACGTGTCACTGGGTCGAAGATGACCTCAGGTGCCCAAGCTGCCTTCATGTCTTCCACATTGGTCAATTCCAATGCTTTCATATTCTCCTCACTCTCCAAGTCGATGGAGACGCTCTTGTCCCAATGCACCAAGTCGTTGCTCAACATCAAGACCATGATGTGATTGCTCGTCCATCCATATCGAGAAGCCATATCAGTACCAGCCAACATAAACTTGCCATTCTCCATACGAGTTACATAAGCATCTCGCATGCCACCCGTAGAGGTATATTTCTTGGTATCAAATACCTCACCACTATTGAAGAGGTCATCGAAACTGTTACCATAACGGCTCAACGCAAAGCAAGTCGTCTCATTGGAAGAATGCATGTGGGCATAGAGATAACCATACTTATCAGCATCCTCGCCCAGCACACCATCCTGGACCTCGGCTGCCACGTCACTCACCTTCAACTTAAATACATTCAACGAGTAGGCAGGAACAGAGAGGTTGTTACAATCATTGAGTTCTTCCTCAGCAGATGGGATTACCTGTGATGGCGAGTCCATCGTATTCTCGTCCGTGCCATTGGCAGAAGCCAAGCGAACGACCGTACCACTCTCAGCCTTCATGTGCTGGAGATGGAGTTGAAGTGTGGCATCTGTAGCATTCGGGTTGACTACCTTGAGATAAAGAATACCCTTCTCATCATCAATCTGAGCTGATTGATACAAGAGTTGCTGCGACGGCAAGGTGAACTCATGGATAGTGTTTCCATCCAATCGGCAAGTCACTTGATTGCCATCCACCTCTATCTCGATGTTATACCATTTACCCGTCTCGATGGAGCCACTAGCAGAAGCCATCGTGGTTTTGCTCCCATTGACACACATTTCCACCCCATACTTGCTGTTGTTCCAACCACCCAGGTTCCACCAACAGTAATTGTTGGCATCCTTATAATTGAACACCACTAAGAAGCCTTCATTGCCGCCTGTCTTACGAGCAGATACCTTATATATATAATGGTTAGCATTGATGACGGTCTTGTTCATATAGGTACAATTCTCGGCACTGCCCTTTTGAGAAACCACGCCATCAGAAACAGACCAATTGCCAGTACCTGCTGTCCACTGACCCGATGTCTCGACAAAGTTGTCAGATAAAAGTGTCGTACCCGCACCATCCATCACAGCTGCATCGTCATACTCCACTTGGGTTGCCCAGGAGCCTACGCCCACTTGCTTGCTACCCGTAGCCACAGCATTGCCCGACTCCGTCCAACGGAGATTCTGCTTACCGAGGTTGTTCCCTAGGAGTTTCTGTACATAGTAGGAAGGAGTACAAAAGTTCTTGGCAGCATTGAAGTGAATCATATCGTATGGCCAGCAAGGGTCTTGCTCATGCGTGAATATTGGCGCAAAGCTAGCCAACTTGCAGACATCGGAGTTTTTCTCCATACCCAACATATAGATGGCTTCACCCAAGGCACTGTTCATATTACCATACTTGCCGTAGGTTCCACTGGCATTGGCTGCATATTCACCATTATAGACACCAATGGTACGATTATAACGATCGTACTTGTTGTAGTTGTCACGCATCCAAGAATGAGAGCGATAATAGTGCTCATCCACCAAATCCACAGGACTGTTGAGCACCCATCTAGGATTATCCGTTCCCCATGCCTCCACGTTGCCGATGATGGTCAACTCTGGATACTTGGCATGAATGGCATCGTAGAACTTAGCGTAACGACGGCTGTACTCAGCACGAGCCTCAGGCTGTCCGTTCTCGTTGCCCACCTCAATGAATTTCAATCCATATGGTTGAGGGTGCCCATTGGCGATACGCTTACGTCCCCACTCCGTGGTCTCGTCTCCATTGGCATACTCGATGGCATCCAAGGTATTCTGAACCAAGGTATCCACTTGTTCATAAGGAATGGTAAAACCATGTCCCAAACCTACATTGACCACAAACATTGGGGCTGCGCCCAAGTCCTCGCAGAGTTGGAGATACTCATCATATCCCAAGCCATCCGAAGAACGATACTTCCAGTTATTGTTCCAGTGTCCTGGGCGTTGCTCGATAGGACCGATGGTTTTCTTCCACTGGAAGGCATTGTCGTAATTATCTTGACCTTCCACATAGCATCCACCAGGGAAGCGAAGGAAGGTTGGTTTAGTTTCATATAGAAGTTGAGCCAAATCTGGACGCAATCCATTGGCACGACCCTTCCATGTATCAGGCATCAGCGATACCATATCTACATAGACCGTACCATTACTTGACATCAAGAGAGCGAAACGACCATCCGCACAATCAGCGGTAGCCTTGATTTCTGCGGTCAGTTTCACCCATGTATTTGTTTTCAAGGTCCCTTGGAGTTGCACTTCCTCAGAAGCCGCACTTCCATCCGCCTTTTGGAGTTGACCATATATTTTGCCATTCAAGCTCTCCGCTCCTTTCACCCACAGTGTGAGATGATAGGTAGAACCAGTTGAGAATCTCATTCCCCAGAAGCCTGTGTTGCAAACACCTGCCTTTCGGGTTTCACCAGCACCAGATACCGTCATTCGAAGACTGGTATTCTGAGCCTTGTTGAGCAAGTCGCTTTTATTCAAGGAAAGCGATACATTTTGCAAACTGCCTTTCACTGCCGACCAGTACTCTGGAGAAGTCGAATTGTCCTCAAAGGAGCGGTTACGAATCAATTCAGCATAAAGACCGCCATCACCAGCATGGTTGATTTCCTCGAAGAAAAGACCATATTGGTAATCACTGATCATTGCAGCACGTTTCTGAGCATCCAGCGTCATCGACACCTGTGCATTTGCAGAAAGAGAGGCGCAAAGAAGAGAGCTTAAAAGTAAATTCTTTCTGATGTATAAGTTAATCATATTCACTCGTCGTATTAATAGAGGTTTAGGAAAAGGAAAATAGGCGGTAACAGACAGTTAACCACTCTCTGTTTACCGCCTACCTTTTAAGATACTAGGTCTATAAAGACTTAGAATTACTTGACAACTACCTTTCTAACCTTTACAGAACCATCGCTCATGACAGACTTCACGATGTTGACACCTGGCTTCAAGCTGTTGTACTGAACACCATTGATGTCATAAATCTTAGTAGATACTACATCACCAGCCTTCTCACCTTTGATATTCTCAATGCCTGTGGTACCCTTCACGTAAGACAACTTGAATGACTTAACAAATGTCCAGTCGCTGCCTTGCTTCTTGTTAGTATTAGCTACACCAATATAGAATGGACTAGTACCATCATAGTCGAAGGTGATTTCCTCTGAGTCATACTTAGGACCGATTTCATCAGATGTAAGGAATCTCTGACCAGTAGTCATATTGTTTGGTACATAATATGAACCATTATATTGGCTCATACCTTCTGTAGAAGTAAGATTAACCTTACCCAGCTCATCTGCAGTGATGGCACCTGTATAAATTGACTTCACATCTGACTTTGCAACAGGTTCAGCATCAGCCTCCTTAGAGTTAGCGTAATATACAAATGCGTTGATGGCATCATCAATATCACCACTGCCTTTCAGGCGATAGTAAGCACGAGCAGACAACTTATAAGTACCAGCTGGCATACCAACCAATTCCTGATAGAGGTCAAAGCCCTTATTGTCATAGAACTCTACCGCCTTAATATTATTGTCCTTTTGGAAACCAGCAGCATTCTGGGTCACCTTGATGGTCCAACCCGTCTTGTCCATAGTAGCGAAGTCATAGTTGTTGATGACCTTGCTGATGTCAACACTAGCACCATTCTCAGCGGCAGCAACCACATCATAGATGAAGTACTGAGTATAACCCTTGTTCAACTCCTTGATGGCAGCCTCGATATTTTCTTCGGCTACAGTACCATTGTTATAAGCATCCTCTGCCGTCTTCAAGCTAGCATTGTAGATAGCCTTAGCCTCAGCAGAAGTAGTAGCAGTAGTCTCATTACTCTCGTAACGTGCCTTGACATTCTCGATGGCTGTAGCCAATGGCTTGTAAGCCTCCACAGCAGTTTGGGCAGTCTTGATTTCCAAACTCAAAGCCTTGATATTGTCCATCGTAGCCTCAGACTGAACTGCTGCAACAGCCTTCTTCAAAGAACTCTTCGCACCCTCATACATCTTGCCTTCCAACAGAGCGTTTGCTTGCTCTATCAAAGGAGTTATACAAGACTGGAGAGCGTCAGAACCTGTACCCTTGTAAGTAATGCGGAAGTTATCCCAGATAGCCCAGTCACCACTGTGACCAGCAGGTCTTGCCTCTTCCTTCACACCGACACGGAGCGTACCATCTGTCACAAGAGCATAAACCTTGGTCAAGTAAGCACTCTCATCTTCACAAGCATAAGAGAAGCCTTCCATAGAGTTAGGGATATACTTGCCATTATAAGCATAGTCGGCATTGCCAGAAGTTACCTTCTGCTCTGACATACCATAAGAGTATGGAGAAGCGAACTTAGCTGTGATGTCATTACCATAGAGGCATGCTGTGATCTCGTTCACGTCATAAGGATATAACTTAGAAGCATTATCGTTGTTATCAACACGATGCATAGCCTGTACGGTGATCTCATATACACCATCAGGAATATTTGTTATATCCTGATAGAGATTGAAGGTACCCTGATAAGACTCAGCATTCTGATAGGTCGTATTGATGGCTGCGCCTGTATTGTTCCAACCAGTAGCACTCTCGAATGTAGGATTGGTGAGCAAGTCCTCCGTGCAGTCAGCACCCTCCTTGACAGCAGACTTGCGAGTAGATACCATCAATGTCTGCAACTTCTCGATGTATGCCTTCAAGTCAGCATTATTGAGTGAATAAGAACCGCAAAGGTCATCATAAGTTTCACCAGTACCACAATTATCATAAGCAGCTTGCAAGTCTGTAGCATCATACTTACCATCAGCATTTGTTGTCAAAAGAGTAAGTTCATCACCCAAACTTGTCAACTTCTCATACAATGCAACATTTTCGTCTGCATCAGCCATAGCAGAACGCAACTGATCCAACAATCGATCTACATCATCCTGTGTGGTAGCAGTTGCATCCAAATCGTCTATTTGCCCTTGTAAAGCATAGACTGCATCTTGATAGTCTGTCATGCAAGAATATCCACCCACCTTATCTGCAGCTTTGCTTGCTTCGTCTTTAGCAGCCTGCACTGCCATAAACATAGCATCAGAACCAAAGTACTGAACGGTTACATCATCCAAGAACACCCAGTTAGCTGTGGTATTTTCTGTCTTCATACCGAAGGTCATCTCAGACAAGTCTGTGTCGCCATCCACAATCACAGAAAGTGTCACCTTCTCAGGTTTGCGTGCAGCGGTCGCTACCTTTACGGTCTTTTCATTGCCTCCTGCTATAGCATACAAATAGACGCCATCAACACGATAAGATGCGTCAGCTTCCTGCTTACCCTGTTGACAAGCGTTGACATAAGCTGTAATCATGTAACCACCCTTTGGCAAGTTCTTTAAAGTCTGAGAAACAGAACTATTGCTCAAGTGACCATTATTCGTGTCAGTTTCCTCCTTGTTGGTACTACCATATTTTGAATTTTTATGAACCCAACGCTCAATGAAACTTGTACATTCATGCGAATCTTCATCAACAGTATAAGAACCACTACCATGACGCCAAGTAAAGCCATGACCTCCAGAACCCACATTACCATCATTGTCTGCATCTGGGCAGACGATGTCCCAACCAGTTGCGCTGTTACAATCTGCGTTAGGGATATACTCTGTGATATCAATTACGTTGCTAGAAGAAGCGCCTTCCATAGCCTTGTTACGAGTCATATCTTTCACATACTGAGCAGCCTCTTTCAACTGAGCCAATGTTGAATTTTCGTCATTATAGACCGTGACTGCATTGCCAACATCGATACCTGCCTCAATAGCCTTGTTGATAATGTCCATCATCTCGTCCTTGCGATACATATAGCAGTCGTAAGCCTCTGGAGAAACTGCCATCCACTCGACACCATAATCAGCTCTGTTCTCAGACTTCATATTCAAGATAGGACGGAAGATCTCATCGGTAGCATCTTCGTTCTGTTTAATCTTCTTAGGATCCTTTGCGTTCCATCCTGCACGAGTATTGGTGGTCTCTGATTGGAACTCTATTGTATCTGCTTGAAGCTCGAAAGTTTTCTTGTCGTTGTGGAGATAAACCTCCCAGTTACATTTATTGATGCCCTGACTTGCGTAATCTACATAAGACGTACCACCATTATCATCCTTGCCATTGTAGAACACTCTTCTAGACCAATCGCTTTTAGAATTATTGTACATAGAATAAGTACCATTAGGTTCTCCTTTGGTCTTATTAGGTACAAAAAGTACCTTCATACCCTTCTTGCACAAACTGCTCTGTGTGCCCCAAGCGTTACCTGCGTTCAGCCACAATTTAGCTGCAACGTTATAAACATACACGGTGTCCTTGCCATCCAAGTTCAATTGAACTGGAACAGGAGCATCTGGTGCAGTAACCTGCGCCTTTGCCTCATTGGCACTGACTGCAGCTACCAATATGGCTGAATAAAGTAAATGTTTGTTCATTGTTAATTGATTAAAAGTTGTTTATTATTGTTTAGTTGTTATTTAAATGGCATCAACCAATTGTTAGGATCTGAGAGATCCAACGCTGGCTTCTTGAATGCCAACTTATCTCTAAGCCACAGCGAACCGAAGTTGGCTGTATATGGATTTTCATTGTTCTTGTGGCGAGCAATACGGCAAAGGTCACCGAAGCGAGAGCCCTCGAAAGCCAATTCCAATGCCATCTCATCACAAAGCATATCCTCTACTGCATCTATCTTTGCCTTGAGCGTATCAGCAGCGGTAGTAGGAATTTCGTAACCCTTCTGGCGCAATGCACTCCATCGCTTCTCCAACTCTGTGCTGAGTCTATACTCAGACAAATTGCCTGCGGTATAACCACAACCACGCATGTGGATGCCTTGGTTACCCAAGCTATATTTCAAGCCATGATCCTCATCGTTGAAGATGACCTCATTCTCATCTGTCAAGAAAGGAACGGTAGTCTTCAAGAATTGAATACCCTCAGCTGTCATATAGGTAGTATCCTTCTCCAAGGTGCTGTTCCAACCATCCTTGAGCACAGCGAAAGCTACATCTGGGTGTCCCATACGGTTGACAGCCTCAGCCAACTTCAAGTAGATTCCAGCTGTACGATAAATCTGAATGTTGGCATTCCGATACTTCATGATGACATAAACAGGCTCAGCAGCAGTTGTCTCTGCTGATGGAATCTGATTCTTGATGGCGTGATAACGCATATCGCCAATTACCTGTGAACCTACTGTTGTGGTCTGACCATTGGTGGTCTGATAATAATAGGTCTGGTTGTTGGACAAATCCAAGAATGCAGAAGAAGGCTGCAATGACATCTTCTCATTATAGGTATAGCCATCTGAAGCAGAATAGTAGTTATAACCAAACAAACCTGGCAGTTGAGTAATCTGACCACGCAATTTATTGGTTGCCATCGCTACGTATGTCTGAGTTTCATTGTCAAATGAGAAGATTGATGACCAACTATTATAGTTAGGGTTGGCATAAGTATCAGCATTTATTACATCTGACGACAGATTCAAATAGTCAGGATAATTGTTCAAGTGTGCCACATAATTGCCGCAAACAGCCTTTGCCTTCTTCAAGTACTGGAAGTAGTGCTCAGCTGCCTTGGCGTACTGACCTGTCTCCAAATACAAATCGCCAAGTACCAAACGTACTGGGAACATCATCTTGGAAGTGGCAACTGTCTTAGAGGTACCTGCATCCGTAGTACCTGCATCAAAGTTACCCCAGTTAGGAACAGGAAGATTCACATACTGCTCCAAGTCTGGTGCCAAAGCATCACAGATACCCTTCATATCCTTGCGCTCCAATTTGGCAGCCTCCTCCACACTAGCGATATTGGTAAGAGGAGTGGTATAGAATGGAACGGAACCGTATGTACGAGCCAACTGCATGTAAGCCCATGCACGGATTGCCTTTGCCTCTGCGTACTCCTTCATTGCTACCTGGGTAGAACCCGTTGCCAAGGTGGTGTCACGGTGAGCTACATAGTAGTTGCAGTTGTTGATGATGCGATAATACACGTATGCGGAGTCATACTGGTTGCCATCGGCATAGTCGAAAGCTGCCAATCTGCGCAAGTCGGTAGAGGCATTGGCAGAAGTGGAGAGCAAGTCGCCACGCAACTCGTTGGTCAAGACAGTCTGGTCGATTGCCTGCTGCACACCCTTCAAGATACCATTGATGTAGAACATGGAATCCACCTTCTGGTCCAAAGCAGGATCATAAACATATCTGTCAGACTTACTGTCAAGCATATCACTGCACGAAACGAATGATACAACCATCAAGGCTGCCGCAATGAAATATATTACTTTCTTCATGATTTTATGCTTCTGATTGTTATATTACAAATTGATTTTCAAACCTACAGTGAATGCTCGTCCTGGTGCTACACAACCGGTGTCGATACCCTGGTAGAGCACAGCATTGGCTGCCGACATCTCGGGATCGCCACCCAGATACTTGGTGATGGTGAAGAGGTTGTTTGCCTCTACCCAAACCTGAAGTCCCTGGAGCCATGAGAAGTTGACTGGCACCTTGTAGTTGAGGTTCAAGGAACGAAGACGCAAATAACTGCCATCCTCTATCCAACGGTCACTGAAACGTGAGTTGCCAATCTCATCATTGTAAGAGATGCGAGGAACATTCGTTACCTGACCTTCATTTCTCCAACGATTGACCATAGCTGTAGTCTGGTTGTAGAAGTTCTTACCACCCTCCAAGACACTGCGCTGGTAGTTGAAGATATCATTGCCCAAGGAATAAGAGAACACTGCTGAGAGTGTGAAGTTACCCCATGTGGCACGTGCGAACATATTACCATATACATCTGGGTTAGGATTACCGATGATGGTCTTATCTGCATCAGAGATGATGCCATCATCATTGAGATCAGCGAAGTGAACATCACCAGCCTTGAACTCCTGACGAGCACCTGTCTTATCTACCTGATAGAGATAGCCATCCTTACCAGCAGCCTTCGCCTCTGCATCAGATGCAAATACACCGCGGGTCTTGTAACCATAGAAGACACCTGCACTCTGACCTACGATTGTAGCCACATTGTCGGTACCATAGATGGAAGAGGTATAACCCAAACCACCCTTCTCGTTACCATCCACAGCGAGGTAGGTCTCATTAGGAAGACTCTTGATGGTATTCTTGTAGTGACCTACGCTAGCACCCAACTCCAAGGTGAAGTTGCGATTGACCACTGGCTTGCCACTTACCTGTACCTCGAAACCCTTGTTGTCGAGTGAACCTGCGTTGCTCCAATAGCTCTTCACGCCTGCCACAGGAGTAGTAAAGTTCTTGATGGTAAGCAAGTCGGTAGTATGGTTGAAGAAGTAATTGGCACTGAGGCACAAACGGTTATCCAACCACTTGCTATCAAAGCCTACATTGAAACGATGGGTCTTCTCGAATGTCACATTCTCATTACCAATGTTGTCGAGCTGTACAGCAGGAATTGAGTTGTGGAGGAACTTCAATACCTCGAAAGAGGTGCGGGCTGCATTGCCATTGATGTCATCATTACCACTGATTTCATAACCTGCGTTCAAACGCAAGTAGTTAATGCCTGCATTCTTAGGGAACCAACTCTCATTGGTCATCACCCATCCAGCCTGTACACTTGGGAAGAAGCCCCAGCTCACACCACCCATGCGAAGGCTTGTCGCCTTGTCACCAAAGGCACTGCTGCTCTCCAAAGATGCAGCTACCTGCAAGAAGTAACGGTTGCGATAGTTGTAGTCTGCCTGTGCATACCAAGTAAGACTTGCATTCTTGTAATCGTCGCCGGTAGCATCCTTGAAGTCCATCGAGTTGGATACATTAGGAATCTTATCGTTACCTGCTGTCTGATACTGACCAGATGGATTGTTCATCTCATAATTATAAGAGAGGTAACGGAAACCACCCATCACCTTCAACTGATGAGCACCAAAGATGCGAGAGAAATCCAAACGAGTGTCACTCATCAAGGTTTCCTCCTTGGCGAAGATGGAAGCAGACATCGTCTGTACCTGACCCAAACCTGCCACATAGTAAGTTGGCACACCACCCTTTGGACGGTAGTAACGCTGTGAGTTACGGTTCAAGGTATAGTTGATGTTTTCTGAGAGGTAGAAACCATCCATCAACTTGAACTTAGGAGCCAATCTGACATGGAACATAGAGTTCTCCATACGGTTTTTGTTGTTGCCCTCACCATTCTTCAACAAGGCTGTTGGGTTAGCCAAAGAGAAGTTCTGACCGAGTGGTGACAAGAAATCATCTGCCTCAGACAAAGTCGAAGAGAAACGACCCAAAGTATTGCTATATACGTATGGGCTGAGGAATGGAGACTTGATGAGTGCCAACAAGGTTGGAGCGGTCACCGTTCCCTGTGAGAAATCACTAGGTGTGCCATCATCAAAGATGTCACGTGAGATTTTCACGTAGTCAATGTCAAACTGAGTAGTGAAGCCCTTGGTAATCTTGAAGTCACTGTTGAAACGTACATTCAAACGACTGAAACCATTCTTCTTCACCGTGCTCTGACCATCGGTATAACCCAATGACAAGTTGTACATACCTACATTATCACCACCTTGCACATTGATGCTATAGTTCTGAGAGAGCGCAGACTCATATACTTCCTTGCTCCAGTCAGTATTGTTGTGATAAGTATGGTAATAATAGTTGTTAGGATCATTCGTCAAGAAATTGAATGTCTTGTTGGTCATGATGTTACCAATCTCTGGATAAGTACCCAACATCTCAGTAGCATAGCTCATATACTGGTTGGCATCCATTACCTTTGGCAAACGAGGTACAAGGTTAACACCAACACCTACATTCGCCTCGATACGAGTAGCAAGGCTGTGACCACGACGCGTAGAGATGACGATGACTCCATTAGCACCCTTGGCACCATAGAGAGCTGTACCATTCTTGAGCACGGTTACGTTCTCGATGTCAGCAGGATTCAAGTTCAACAAGATATTGTTGTAACCACCGGTCTGCAAGGTGGTGGCATTGTATTGCATACTTTGGGGTACGCCATCGATAACGATCAATGGCTGCGCATTGGCGTTCAATGAGTTCAGGCCTCTAATGAACATGGCGGAACCGATACCAGGAGTGCCGGAACGCTTCACGGTACGAACATCAGCACCCAACTGGTCTGCTATCAAGTCATCCACACTCATTTGGGTGGTAACATTTGCCTTCAAGTTGGCAGCGTTACCCATCGGCGTGTCACCCTTGTACATTTCATTGAACTTATCACTCAACATCTTCACCTTGACCTTGTGGTCGTTGCCAATAGCCACCTGCACGCTAGCATACTGTGAGGTGTGCATGAAAAGTGAAGTAGTGAAATTAGGCACCTTGATGGTGAATGTACCCTGTTCGTTGGTCATAGCAGCATAACGTTCATTACCCAAAGCCTGTACCTGCACACCACTCAATGGTTTGCCAGTAGCAGCATCGAGCACTGTACCAGACACCTCAATCATAGGGTAACTAGGTTGTTGCTTTGCAACAGGAGCCTTGCGTTCTCCTTCAGCGGCATCCGTAGCTTGGGCTTTGACTTGCGCAGCGGCAACCATCAATCCCATCATTGCCAATATTCTGAAATTTATCATTGTCTTCAAATATTGAGTTCGTTATAATTAATAGGTAACCATGTTGAGATGCCAGAACAACTCAGGCATTTCATCAGTGTAGTCAGTAATGACACCCTTTTCCATGTAATAATCCACTGCATCCATAGGCACCAAAATGATATTGGCCACACCCAAGGTAATCTGACGAGTAGTAGTTGGAATAGCTGTCTGAGAAGTGGCAGATACCGCAAACATAGGATAAGCGGTGATACCATTTGGCAAACCTGTATAACAGATATTAGGTGTAAACTGTCCCATGTACTTCGTCATCACACGAGCACTTTCCTGTGTTCCATAAGCAAACTTCACACCTGTCTTACCTGTAAGATTTCTAGGGTTAGGCAATCGACCATTACTACCAGGTGCTACACCTCTCATAGTATGAACAAAACTTTTGATTTGCATCGTTTGATCAGCAGGAGTCTTTGTCTCATCATCAATATTCTCAGGAACCATGGTGAGATAAACAGCATACTTGGTCTTTACTACATTTGGAATATAGAAGTAAAGTGTAGGACGCAAGTTCTGAGTACCTGATACCTTATAATATGAAGAAGTATGGAGTGAACCTTCTACTAACGGATTGCGATCATCAGAGCTGAGTCGTACTGTCTGTGTACGAGCCACATTGGCATTGGCAGCCTGATAGTTACCACTGGTTGCACGCAAGCAAATCAATGGTGCTGCATATTGCCAAGGCTTGAAGCGCAAACTATCTGTCACCCATGCCACACCATTGGAGAGGACTCTCTTGTTGGCACCCACAAACAAGTCGGAAGCATCTGAACCATTGAAAGCCATACCTCTGTAATCCAAAGTATTGCAGAAATAATTACTCCTTGTACTATGGATAGAGTCGAGCGCTGACGTTGGAAGACCACCATCACGAAGACAAGGGTTGGTTGTATTGCTGAAAGTTAATTTACCCAGCATTCTGTTCTCTCCATTCGCATTGGTCAAACTATCAGCAGCAATCTTCTTCTGACTTTCCACGACATATTGAGCATTACCATCCTTATCGAAGTTATAAGTAAATGGAGCTATCTGTGTAGGATAGGTATAATACGCACTCATCTTCTTCTTGGCTACCTCCCAAGCGTGGTCGGTAGGAAGAATCATCGTATAAGAACTATCCTCTGTAGCCAACTGTATGTTCAACTCATCATACAAGTAGTTCTTATCGACATAGACAGTATCCAAGTAAGTAATCATACCATCCTTCATCGGACCCTTCACACTATTGTCCAAGTCCATCTCACGGTGTTGGTTACTCTTGAAGATAGAGTCGAGTATGGTAGTAGCGTAACCATCTGCGCCACTACGAGAGAAATAGTCATAGAAGTTAGGACGGAAGTCGATCAACTGGTTCATCACATGCATAACACCATTCTTGCCTACCACGTTGGAAGTCTCGACAGGAATGCCACCGATGTTGTAGCTGCCATCGCCCTCAAAGTCCATGACCTTCTTGTTCAACAAATAGACACGCTCATCTACAGCACCCACTGCACGATGGTAACCACGTGCAATATGGTTGTTGAGAAGTTCTGCCTTCAAGAGGCTATCGCTCATCGCTTCATACTTATCAAAGTCGAGCGCATCATTGGTCGGAGCCCAAACTGTATAGCTCTGACCTGAAGACAAAAGCTGGTCATACCCTACTCTCTTGAGGAGTTGGGCGAACTGACTCATATCCTCACGGCTGCTGATTTCTTCCCACAATGACATATTGGATGTCACAGAGCCATCTGCACCACCATTGTCATAATGATCGTCCCAATCACTGCAACCTTGGCAAGCCAAGGCTACAGCAGCTGTCAATATCATATACCTTATTTTCATATCTGAATCGTTTACTTTGTTATGACTAATCAATTAGAACACATCTTCACTATAGACTGAGTTGTTATAGACATTCACTGGAACCAACTCGATGTAGTCCAACTGAAACTCAGCACTAACATCTTCAGGCTTAGCAGTCTTGCAACGCAACCAGTATTCCTGACCTTGTGTAAAGTTGGCCTTGGTTACGATACGACGGATGTGTCGCTGTGACTTATCTGAAGAGAAGAAGCGAGCAGACTTACCTGTGCCATTCTTGAAGTGAGTGAAGTAGTGAGGACCACGCATCCAACCACGGTTGTGCATAGCCTTATCGACAGCTACACCCGTCATGTCATCATCAGTCTCAGGGTCTGTCCAACCTACTGTAGCACTCGATGGATCCACGTTCTGATCCAAAGGAATATCCACAGGCATCATACCTGCACGATCGGAAGAGTTACCGAGGTAGAACTGGATGATGGTACGCTTACCATTGGCGGTATAACCGAAACGCAACTCGTAGGTACCATCCTTTGGAACTGGAGGCAACTTGATGGCAAAGTCGAACGCTGACTTAGAGCAGAACAACTCATCACCCTGATAGTCGTTCCAACATTCATAACCGTTGTAACCATTTGCATGATCCTTGGTCAAGTAAGTTACATTGGAAGCATTGCCGTTGTAAACTACCATGTTCTTGAAATATCCACTAGGGAAGCGTACGCTTCTGATCGCCTCTGAGCGACCGAAAGTAGATTTCAAATCCTCACCCGTGTAACCTCTGAAACGATTTGACATACTCTCATCCAACAAAGACATGAAGTCGAATCTCATACGCTCATTCAGCACATTGTTTGGAACGTTGGTATTATAGACGAGCATATTATTGATTGGATGGATATAACCATTCACTGCCTGACGGGATGGTACATCATCATTACCAATCTTATTACCTTGATCCACCACCATGTTAGGATTGAGGTAAGCTGAAGAATTGAGGTTGGTGTTACCTGGAATCTCTGTCATAGACGGATTAGCCAACTGACGGTTGATATACAAACCATCAAGTGTACCATGATTCTTAACACCTGTCACCTTGAACATCGTATTTGGCAACAAGGTGCGATAGTACTCATAGACATCCAAGTCTGCCAACTCATTGAATGAATAAACCAACTTATCTGATGATACAATATAGTTGATGATATGATAGCGCAAGAACATATTCAAGGCATTCCATTGGTTGGTGTAGTCTGAACCGGTGCTTACGTTGATACCTTCATCCTTCACATAGCTATACCAATCAGCACAATTTGCGTAAGCAGAATTAGCATAATTTGCCAAGTCTTGCACACTGTTGATACCATTGTTCTTCAATATAGCATCAGGCTCTGCAAAGATAGTGAAACCGACCTTACAAGCCTTAGGGTAGTCCATACCAGAAGTAGTCTCGATGGTCAACCAGTCGATACCTGTGGTACGCTCCGTCTCAGTCAAGAGCTTGTCCAAACCAGTCTCTCTCAAAGCCTGGAGCCAGATAGAGTAAGTACCCATATTTTCCATCTCATCAGTCAGCAAGTTGCTAGAACGATAGAAGAGGCGGTCGATGATATGTACGATACCATTCTCCATTTCCAAGTCTCTCTCAGTGAGTTTGGAAACACCATCCATATAGATGTCGTTATCCACACGCTTAGGAGTCTGGGTATTGCCGAGCATCATGGTCACGTCGGTACCTGCATAGAGGTCGTTACTGGTCTTCTTGTTACCGGTAACCTGTGATTCCACGATGTCTTTGCAGAGGGAGTCTTTCTTCTCCGACTGCAAAAGTCGCTCTACCAAAGGAAGGCTCTCGTCGGCAACGAGTTTGTTGTGGTCGTTACGACTCTTGTCATTATAAAGAGAGTCGAGGTAGTGATCCACCGCCTCATTGGTAGGTGCAAAGCAAGTATAGGTGCCGTATGCCGACAAGCGGTCTGACATACCAGCGGCATCAGAGATCTGCACAAACTCTGACAGTTGGTCATTGCTACGCAAGTAGTCGATGATGGTTTGACCTGTGAAGGTGTAAAGATTGCTCTCGTCAATCTTCTCAGAGCAAGACACCAAGGCCATCGCACCCAGTGCTCCGCCCATCATCATGCGACCTATCTTATTCATGATTGTTGTCATAAAGCTATACATATTATATTTATATGTTCTTTGTTCTCTACTTTTCATCAGTTCGGTCAGAGGTCTTGGTCTCTACCCATACTGGATTCTGATGAATCAAAGGATTATTCTTGGTCTCCGAATGAAGGATTGGCCAATAGAGATGACCCTCATTGCTCAACTTGAAGATATTGGAAAGGTATCTTGTTGCAAGAATGGTCGTCAAGTCGTTGTCGCTCTCCTTCAAGGATGGCAAAAGACTGCCGTTAGGGTCAAGCTCATACAAGGTCTTGGTAGGGTCAACGCCCTTCATGTGACGATAACTGTAACGTACCAAATCGTACCAGCGCTTACCCTCATAGCAAAGTTCACGACCACGCTCCTGCAAGCACAAAAGCTCCATCTTCTTCTGAGAATCGTAGTTGGACTTATAGACCAAGGTATCAGCCTTGTTGTCACCTGTAGCACCCATGATGGAACGAGAGTTCACCATACGCACGATGTTGCAAGCCTGCTGTAGCTTAGTATCATTGCCACCCGAGAGCTGCACCTGAGCCTCAGCCTTCATCAACAAGAGGTCGGTAATACGATACACAATCCAATTCTGACGATAGTTGTCGAAAGTACGTGTAGGGTTATAAGAATACCCCTTACCATCTGATGGGATAATTGACATAGACGACAGATCCACCATCTTACGAACCTCGAAAGCAGTGGCATTGCCGGCGTTTACACCATAACTGTTGTCATAGTAACGATAGTCGTTCTTTGACTGGTAGTAACTACTGACAGATGCACTGGATGCCGCAGGAGTAGGGTTATCACTCAAAGCCATACCTACCAAAGAGGTACCTACGAGCAAACCGTGGCTAGCACCGTTCTTCTCCTTATAATAATAGGTACGTACTTGATCATTCGAATTATTGGTTCCATTGAACTGCAACTCCAAGATGCTCTCCTCTGAGTTACCCTTGCCAAAGATATTGTAGAAAGCTTGACGGCCATCATACAAAGAGTATGGATTGCTTTCTGAAACCTGGACACGTGGATGGTACTTCTTATAGTATGCCTGATGAGAAGCCAACACCTTATCTACACATTCGATACATTTCTGATAATACTCTTCGCTCTTGCTCTTGTCGGTGCCGCTCCACATGGAAGCACGCCACAAGTAGATGTCTGCAAGTGTGGCATTGACAGCGTCCTTGCTGAACAAACCATAGTTCCGCCAGTCGCCCTCACCGAAGACACCATACTGATAGCAGCCTGTCTCAGCCTCCTCCAAGTCGTTAATACATCTTTGCAAGGTAGAGTCTGGTGGCAACTGACCATCCAAGGTCAATTCATCGGTATTCTCATATCCCTGTGTCACATAAGGTATGTCACGGAAGGAACGAACCAAGTAGAAGTGGCAAAGCGCACGCAAAGCCAGCATCTGGGCACGTACCGTCTGCATATCACCCTCGGTGAAGTTAGGGTCGATCTCGATAACTGCTGGAGCATGCTTCATCACCAAGTTACAGGTGTTGATGACATTGTAGAATGCAGCCCAGGAGTTGTAACCGCTACTTGGATAGAGGTCGAGATTGGAGATGTTATCCAATGTAGAATTGTTGATAGACTGATACTTCTGCAACTCATCAGAGCGATAGTCACCCCACATGATGAAACGCTCGATGATACTACCACTCAACATCTTATAGTAAGCACCATTCACCATCTGATCGACATCATCCTTTGTCTTCCAGTAATCCTTCAACACCGTCTTGTCGGAAGGGGTGATGGTCAGGAAATCATTGCATGAGCAAAGCGACAACACACCAACTGTTGCGATAGCTGCGCTTCTTATGATCTTATTTATTTTACTTTTCATTGTTAGTCACTCGTTAAAGAATTAAATTCCAATGTTCACACGCAATGTAATGGACTTGCTACGTGGTGTCTGAGAACCATCCCACGCAAAGTTCCAACCACTTGTGGCATGCTCTGGGTCTGTACCGCTATAGTTACTGAACACCAAGATGTTCTGGGCATTCAAGTCGAAACGTAAACGCTCCAAACCGATGCGAGAAAGTATCTTCTTAGGTACATTGTAGGTCAAGCTGACATAACTGAAGCGGAGGAATGATGCATCCTCTACGTATCTGTCGCTACCCAACCAGTTGTAACCTGCATTGTAGAGAGCACGTGGTATCTCGGTCACATCACCGTTCTTACGCCAACGCCAGTTTACAGCAGAACTCTGGTTAGTGGTATCATACATCTTCTCCAAACCCATACGGGCTGCATTGATGACCTTGAAACCTGTACGATATACGAAGTTGGTACGCAATGACCAGTTGGAGTAACGGAAGGTGAATCCGAAACCACCAGAGAACTTAGGGTTGGAGTTGCCCAAATATACCATATCCAATGCGTTGATGGTACCATCATGGTTGACATCCTCGTACATCGTATCACCACCATCGAATTTGTAAGTCTGACTACCATTGTTAGAGTTGTAAGTCATACGCAATGGAGTACCATCGTAACCTGTGATGACCTTACCTTCCTTGTTGAGGGCGATAGGTGCAGTCTTACCAGATGGCAAGAACACATTATTAATATAGTTGACAAGATCCTCATTGTTGTTGATAGGGATTCGCTTGTCACCATCCATGGCGAAACCTTGACGACGCAAGTTGGTCAAGTAGTCGTAGGTGTATTGATAAACACCCTTGTTGCGCAATCCGAAGATGGAACCCAAGGCGTTACCTATCTGTACACGCTTGAAGTACTTACCACGGCTATCGGCTGTCCAGTCCTCATTGATACCGTCCAAGACCGTCTGGTCCATCTCAGTAATCTTATTGAAGTTCTGGGAGATATTGAAGCTGGCGTCCATAGAGAACTTACCTGCCTTGATAATCTTGTTGCCCTGGATGTTCAACTCCCATCCGTGGTTCTGCATCGCACCAATGTTGCTCCAAACCACAGAGGTGAAACCTGTCTGGGAAGAGATGCTTACATTTTTGTTCAACAAGTCGCTGGTTTTCTTATAATAATAGTTGAAGTCTGCTTCAATCATGTCATTGAAGAGTCCAAGGTTGGCACCCAAGTTCCATGAAGAGGTACGCTCCCACTTCAAGTTGCTCAACTGCAAGCCATCCACTACGGTGACAGGCAAGTTGTTGGTACCATTACCATAGACACTACCAGAGGCATACTTAGAATACTGCAAGTACTCACGGTCTGGCTGACGACCATTGACACCCCAAGATGGACGGAATGACAACATAGAGAGTACCTTGCGAGACCACTTCATCCAAGGCTCATCGCTGATGTTCCATCGAGCAGATACACCTGGGAAATAACCCCACTTATTCTTGTCACCAAACTTGGTGGTACCATCGGCACGTACGGTGAAATCAACTGAGTAACGAGTCTTGTAAGACAAGTGAGCAGAATAGATGGCAGACATGCTGCGCCACTGACCATTGCTGGTGTACATTTCACGAAGCTGTCCATCTACGGTAGATGAGTTGACACCCTTAGGAAGGTTCTTCTCCACTACCTTCTGGTCATAACTGTTACCACTGGTCATCTCCCATCGACCCAACATGGTCAGGTAGAGATCGTCAGTCTTGAACTTTGGAGTAAAGATCAACTGATGGCGTGTGGTGAATGCCAATGAGTTATAATCATACATCGTATAGATGTTGTAATTGTCATCTTGCCATCCGTTGGTATTCAATGTACCAGGATAATATACTGGGTTACTCTTGGAATAGACATCGAGATAAACCAAGCCTTCATAGTCGAGTTTTGTCTTGCGGTCGTCTGTTCCCAAGAGATAATAGTTGAGTTTGAACTCTGGTGTGATACGATAGGTACTCTCGTTATCCCAAGCCAAGTTGGCGATAGCAACAGGGTTGCCCAAGTCACGTACAGACTTCAACTCCTCAGAAGAGTAACCAGGCTGTGTGGAATTTCCCTGTGGAAGCATGATATAATACTCATTACCATCCACACCATTAGCATCCTCACGATAGATACTCATGTTAGGAGCCATAGCCAATGCCTTACCCAAGATGTTGTTACCATAGTTACGCTGGTTCTTGGTATAAGTCAGAGGGAAGGTGGTAGAGAACTTGATACGGTCGCTCACGTAGTAGTCCAATGCCAAACGAGTGGAGAAACGGTCGAGCACCTGCTTGATGATGGTACCTGTCTGGTGGTCATAACCAGCAGACACACGGAAGGAAGCCTTCTCACCACCACCATTGATGGTCAAGTAATGGCTCTGGTTCCAACCTGTCTTAGTCACAGCCTTCACCCAGTCGGTATTATCGTTCCAGTTGTTGTACTCAGCCCAACTCTTGTTGTAGTTCAACTCGTTGATATTGGTTGTAGCAGAAGGATTCTGTGTAGGGTTGTAGAGTTCCTCCTTCATCAACATGGTATATTCATCACCCGTCAAGAGGTTGTAACCACTTGGCTGCCATGTACCCTGGAGAGAGTAAGAGTAATCGACTCTAATCTTACCACGAGAACCACGCTTGGTCTTGATGCTGATGACACCATTGGCGCCACGAGATCCCCAGATAGCGGTAGCAGCGGCATCCTTCATGACGTCGATGCTCTCGATATCGTTCACGTTGATGGAAAGCAAGGAGCTATAGGTTTCCTCTGTCGCTGTAGAGAAATCGACATCCTTGGCATCTGGCACATCCATGATGTTGCCATCGACAACGATCAAAGGCTCAGAAGAACCATTGATGGTGGTGACACCACGCATACGCATCGTAGTACCTGCACCCAAGTTACCAGAGTTGGCAACGATGTCAAGACCTGCGATCTGACCTTGCAAAGCCTCATCGGCGCTGGTGAAAGAAAGACCTTCGACATTGATCATGTTCATGGTCTGTGTAGCTACAGAAACCTCATTCTTAGGAATGCTCAAGCCATTGCCACGGAAGCGTGACTTCGCTACGACGGTCACCTCCTTCAGGGCGGTCTCGCTCTTCAAGGTGATATTAAAAGAGGTACGAGAGCCGATGACGGTAGAATAAGGCTTGCAACCTACGAAGGTAACGACAAGCTTATTCTTTGGGTTCTTGATGGTCATGTTGAAGTTACCATTGATATCGGTAATGGTAGCATTCACGTTTCGGTTGTTGGCATCCTTCTCGACTACGTTACAGCCAATGACTGGTCCCATATCATCGTTGACGACACCGGAAATACGCTGTTCTTGCGCAGCCACCGTCAAAGCACTGCACAGAGTTCCCACCGTTATGTATGTTCGTAAATTATTCATCATTGTTACATACTAGATAATACATTATTTATAATACTGAACACCCTTGCTCTGCGCCTTCAAGACGGCAGCACGATGTTGGGCGAGGCGCTGCTTGTCAGCAGGAGAGTTGCTTTTCCAAGCTGCGTCATAGCGACCACTCTTGTCATAGCAAAGAGGTGTGCCGATTTCATGCACTACAGCAAATGATGAGGTTTCAATCTTACCGGTATTCCTACTTCCACTAAACACATAGTCACGTGTCATAAAGTTGGTCACCTTGCCTGTGCTCGCCGCATTGATATGCACTGCATTATCAGCGTTGTCTTTGACAGTCATTACATTGTTACCACCAGAGACATTCAGTTTCTGATAGACACCATTGATGTTGCAAGAGGTTTGATATACTCTTCCACCATTCTCGGTAGGTGCATCTCCGTAATCCAATTTATTATCAGCATAGATGGAATAATCCTGGAAATGATAGCGCACAAAGTTTCTGATTGCCTCCAACATAGCAAGTCCCTTTGCCTTGGCAGCAGCTGCAGTCTCTGCATCTACGTGTTGATTATTTTCCATCAACTGTGTCAAATCATCCCAAGAAGGAAGTCCTTTCTCTTTATGGGCTGCACGCATAGCTTCATTATTTGGTGCATATACAGTATAGTTGTAACTATTGAAGAACGAAATATTGTAGTCGATGCAATCATTTACATCATCAGTAAATACTCTAAACTGATTCTGATCTCTTACATTTGTAATACCCAACCACTTAAATATTTCATTGATTTTATTTGGAAGCATACACAAGTTGACAAAATCAGAGAACTGACTATGTCCTTCCAAACAACCATTGACACTGATGACTGGAGCTTGAATCAAATGATCAATGATGTAGCTCTTACCATTACTATACACAGAAGGTGTTTCTGTAATCTTAGCAGCAGGCATTTTTTCATCTCTTGATGTACCCAAGCCATTAATTTGAGCTCCACTCATTACTTCATCACCCAAGCCTGCGGTTCCAGTAATACGAATCTCACCACCATGCTTTGTCTTATAATACTTATTAGAACCAAGACTCTCACCTGCATTCAGTGATACTGTATGATAGTTTAATATATCAATCAATCTATCATGTATATCACTTAATCTTGTAACTCTTGTTGAGTCTTTTGATACTGCGCCTGTAGCAATAGTATAATTAAAATAAGATGCACTTATATTATTATCTCCCGCTTTCTTGTAGAAGTGATACAATCTAGCACGGCCATTACCACTACCATTATTTTTACCCAAAGACACTGGGTCAAGATAATAAGCATCAAAAGCCTTGTTGTTTGGCAAGAACAAAGCATAGTTGGCAGTACTTGCGCGAAGATAAGCGAAGAAGTTGATGTCCAAGTTATCTTTATCATTACTGCTTGCTTGCTTACTCTGGATAGCCCAGTTGATCACGCTCAAGTCCATGTTACCACGCAAAGAGGCTGGAGTGGATACAATATTATATGTAATAGGAGGCACTACTCTATCCAACATATAGATGACACCATTGTTGGCTACACGTACATCCTTGGAACCATCAGCTGCATTCACAATGTCGGAAGCTGTAATGCCGATAGGGTCACTCGCCTCATCCAAGATAGTACCAAACTTGCTTGGCACTGACTGTACGAAGGATGTGTTCATCATGTTGTTGACGAACGAAGAGATGATGTTGTTTGGGATACTGTCGATGTTCTCTCCCAAGTTCTCCAAGGTGTTTGGCTTCTTGGCATACAAGCTGATGATGTTGTAACCACCTGAAGAAGGATTCAAGAAATAGTCCTGCACAGCCTTGTCGGTAGGCACAAACATAGAGCCCATATCTGCGAGGTTGACACCGAATGCACTATAATACTGGTTCCATCCTGGGTCGAAGCGCAAGAGCTTGTCGTTAGCCACGGTCACGCCCTTAGGGTCTCTGAGCAATGGCTGAGCACCCTGGGAACGCTCACTGAAATAACGCCACTGGAAGATGGAGTCGATGACTGGACGACCATTGAGCACAGCATTATCATTGTAGTTCAAGGTGGTGACTGCATCATAATAAGGTGCGCTGAAGCGATCCATCATACGGCTGAACCACTTGGTGTCGCTACTCTCACGGATGACCTTAGCCAGGTTGCCCGGTGGCAAGATGACGCCATCCATCTGGTTGATGTAACCATTCAAGCAGGTTACATCCTGTGCGACCACCTTATTCTTAAATATAAAGGTAGCTCTCTCCTCATAAGGCTTGCCAGTGATGATTTGGAAATCATTGGCATTGATGCTGTTGTTCAGCATCTGCTCTTGAGTGAAGTGTACGAGCATAGGACGAGTATTGTCCATGACAACATCGATGCCATGTTCACGATACTTCTCCCAATAAGAATTGTTCTTTGGCAGATTACTCATCCATACATGATAGATGGTATCTGTAGCGTTGGCTGCGGTCTGATGCTTCAAAGCCACACCTCTAGAGAGGCCACCTTGACCATCATCTACGTTTGACAATGCCTCGGTCAAGATGGCATTATCCAACATGGAAGCATAGAATAGTTGCTTCTTCATAGACTCAGTCAACTGGTCGTAAGAAGAAACGCCCCAAGAATTGTTTTTGAAGAATTCGTTGTAAGCAGAGTCGTTAGCTACAAATACGGTTTTGGAACCCGTCTTCGACATGACCTCCTTGTAACCGAGATCGTCAATCAACTTCAAGTAAGTGTGGAAAGTACCAGTGAGCGCACCCTTAGGATTTTCCAATTCCTCGTAGATGCTCTTTCCTAACCAACCTGGATTGTTGCCCTTCTCATCAAGGTCGTAATCATCCGAACAAGCTCCCAACCCCATCAAAGCGGCTGTAGCAAAAATACCGACTATCGCACACTGCGATTGTTTGATAAAGCGATTACTCATTTTAAATATTGTTAGCTAGTTTTATTTTAGATTTATATTCTTTTTAAGTTCAATTTACAAAGCCCTTTTATCGGTTTTTGTATTAAGTACGTGCAAAATTGGCGTTTTTTAGCCAAAAACAAGGGAACAAATCGCTAGAATGATGGAACAAAATGCTAAAAATAGCCAAGAAACGTGATTTATATGAGAAAAAGTATGTAACTTTGTGGCCAAGTAAACAAGCATAACAACACAAATGAGACAGATATACATTTTATTGCTATTCATACTTTTTGGCTTGCCTTCACAGGCGCAAGTATTTCCTTTTCGCAATTTGGTGTCGTTCACGCTCTCTGCGAACGAGGAAAATAATTGTATGTTTTTCGACAAGGAAGGCATGTTGTGGGTGGGTACCAACTCAGGTGTCAAATCGTATGATGGATATACCGTGAAGACCTACAAGTCGGACATCTATTCTCCTGGCATTCTGCCCAACAACACCGTACGCTCCATCACCGAAGACCACGACAACAATCTCTGGTTGGGTACTCGCAATGGTCTCGTCAGGATGAACAAACGCACTGGGTCTTTCAACACATTCCTTCTTCCATCCGAAAGTCAGCGTATCATATATACCCTTTTCACCTCCAAGGATGGCACGGTATGGATTGGTACCGATGGTGGTTTGTCTTATTTCAACCCTAAGGATGAGACCTTCTATACATTTAATAATAAGAACACATGGCTTGTAGATTCCAATGGCAAGAAAACGAAGATGGGAGGCTACAGCGTAAAAGCCATCGTGGAAGACAAAAATGGCGACCTGCTCATCGGTACTTGGTCGTCTGGCTTGTTGCGCCTGCATCGTGGCTCGCATACCTTCCAGCGCTATCCCGTGCTCAATGACATGAACTCCGCCTACTCCCTCTTCTTCGATAGCAAGCAGCGTCTATGGGTAGGTACATGGGGCTATGGAGTGATACGCCTCGACAATCCTGGCGATGTCAGAAACCCGAAAATATACAAGTATCCATACAATACCAACCACTTCGACATCTTCTACAAGATTACGGAAGACCCCGTCACCCATACCCTCTGGGCATGTACAAGAGAGGGCGTCTGCTATATCTATGAGAGTCAATTGGACAATGGGTGGCAGATGCACACCATGATAGGCGACAACGCACTCAACTTCAACAACGACATCGCCAGCGACGGGCATGGCAACATCTGGCTCTGTACACAGAACAATGGCATCGTGCAAGTCAACACCACGCCTTCACCTTTCGTGATCAGCCACCTCGATACCAACAAGGCGGGATTCCCAATCAACTATGTCTATTCGATGTTCACCTCCGATGGAGAGCACGTTTGGTTGGGCTTAAACCCATACGGCATCGCCCTCTACAACAGGAAGACGGGTGTCACCTTATATAATAAGAACATTCCGGGCTTCGGGTCGCTCAACAGCCGAACCCTTACCACCAGCATATCCAGCATCACGGAAAGAAGCAACGGCGAGCTATGGTTTGCCGTCAACAACTATGGCATCATCGTGAAGCCGAAAGACGGCAACGCCAGGGAAGTGGATACCCGCACCGCTCCCTACATCCATGACAATTTCGTCAACACTCTCTTCGAATCACGTGACAAGACGATGTGGATCGGTTCGCGCAACGGCATGAGCGTGGTGGAGCCTGACAACAAAGGCTACGCCCTCACCATGCGAGAGGGCAAGACCGATTTCACGAGCTGCGACATCCGACATATCAGCCAAGATAGGCAAGGACGCATCTGGGTGGCTACAGACAATGAGGGCATCATCTGCATATCCGGCAACCCTCGCAACATCAAGTCGCTCCGATACAAGCAGTACAGCTTGAAACAGAAAAACATCGATGTCAACGATGCCAACTGTTGCATGGAGGACAGCAAAGGACGACTCTGGGCTACCTCCAACAGCGGCGGTCTCTTTATATATAATAAGGTGGAAGACCGATTTGAGTCGAAGAACAAGGCTTACCATCTTTCGGGCGACCGTGTGATGGCAATGGAAGAAGACAGCTATGGAAGCCTATGGTTGACCACTGGCAAGTCGCTAGCCAATATCGTATGGAACAAAGACGGAAATCAGCCTCAGAACATCACCTATTACACCCAAGAGGATGGACTGGGCGACTTGCTCTTCTCGCCCAACGTGAGCTGTCGATGGGGAAAGGAACTCTTCTTCGGAAGCAAGACGGGCTTCTTCTCCTTCGTTCCTACGCCCAACATGGGGAAAAGACATCACCAGAATGCCAAGCTGGTCATCACCGACCTCTTCATCGACGATGAGCCATACGCCAAACTCGACTCTACCCTGCGTGAAGACATCTCACAGGAGGCTCCTGCCTACACCCAGCGCATCGAGATTCCATCGAGCGTGAAGAAGTTTGACATCGAGTTTGCACTCCTCACCTACGGCAATGCCAAGAAGAACGTATATGCTTATCGACTAGATGGTTATGACGACGACTGGCAGTATTGCAATGGCGAACTGCACCGTGCCACCTTCCAGAACTTGAGTTCGGGCACCTATCGCTTGCACGTGAAAGCCACCGACAGTTATGGTCAGTGGCAGGAGTTGCCATACACCATCACCATCAAGGTTTTGCCGCCTTGGTATGCCTCACGATGGGCAGGCATGATCTATATCCTGATGCTCATCATGGGACTGTTTGCCGCCTTGCGCTGGTACAAAGATCGCTTGAAGACCCGCAACAGCCTGCAGATGGGCGTGATACTCACCAATATCACCCACGAGTTGCTCACCCCTCTCACGGTCATCTCGGCTACCATCTACAAGCTCAAGAGCATGGCTCCGCAATATGAGGAGGACTACTACGTGATGGACAGCAATATCAACCGCACTACCCGACTCCTACGAGAGATACTCGAAGTGAGAAAGTCGCAGGCAGGACAGTTGAAGTTGCTCGTGAGCCGTGGCGACATCGGCTTGTTCGTCAAGAATGCTTGCGAGGGTATCCGTCCGATGGCTGAGCATCAGAAGATTACCATCACAGAAAACTATCCTAAGGGCGATTGCAGCGCATGGTTTGATGCGGATAAGTTGGACAAGATTCTCTATAATCTCTTGTCAAACGCCATCAAGTACAACAATACGGGGGGGCAAATTGCCGTCTCGCTGTCGCTTAACAAGGAGGTGGCATCAATTTCTATCCAAGACCATGGAATCGGCATGTCGAAGAAGAAGTTGAAGCATCTCTACACCCGCTTCTTCGATGGCGATTACCGTCAGCAGAACATGCCGGGCACTGGCATCGGACTGTCGTTGACCCACGACCTGGTGAAACTGCACCATGGCGACATCCTCTGCGAGAGCACGGAGGGCAAGGGAACCACCTTCACGGTCAACCTGCCTTATCACAAGGGCGACTACCGTGACACGGAGATAGACACTTCGGGCAGCAGCAGAAAGACCAACGACCTCGCCATCCAGCAAGCCAAGGAGGAGAAGGAACAGACGGAGCACAAGCTCAACCCTATCCACACCTCCATCTTCATCCGCAAGAACTCCAGCAAGATTCTCGTGGTGGAAGACAACGAGGAGTTGTTGGCGCTCATGCTCCAGGTGCTCAGCAAGAACTACCATGTGCTCACCGCCAAGAACGGCAAGCAGGCGATGAACATCATCATGAAGGAGAATCTCGACCTCGTGGTGAGCGACGTAATGATGCCGGTGATGGATGGTATCGAACTGACCAAGCGCATCAAGGAAGACAAGAGTTTCTGGCAGTTGCCTGTCATCCTTCTCACTGCCAAGAACAAGGAGGAGGACAAAACGGAGGCTTACAGCATCGGTGCAGACGGATATATCACCAAGCCATTCAAGTTTGAGGAGTTGGAGGTTCGCATCAACGCCATCCTTGACAACCGCAAGAAGGTGATAGAGAAGGTGGAGAGCGAGGTGGCTTTGGCAGCCCAGTCAGCCTCTGTCAAAGGCGGCATGGGAAAAGGTAGCCAGGAGGGTGACAACCAGAAGAAGTCGCACCTCAGCAACCCAGACCAGGCCTTCGTGATGCGTGCCACGGAACTAGTAATCAAGAACATCAGCAATTCGGAATATGGCCGTGACGAGTTTGCCAACGACATGGCGATGGGTAGCTCTACATTATATAATAAGGTGAAGGCGACAACGGGTCAGACCATCGTAGCGTTTATCACCTCCATCCGCATGAAGGAGGCGAAGCGCATCCTGGAGGGCGATCCCGACATCCTCATCAACGACTTGGCTGTAAGGGTCGGCTTCAACACCCCGAAATACTTCTCGAAGTGCTTCAAGAAGGAATTCGGCATCTTCCCGAAGGAATTTGCCGAGCAGATGCAAAGCAAGGGATGAAACTTTATTTCTTCAAGAACTTCTGGGCAACACGACTGCCATCCTTGGCGATAATCTTCACGACATATACGCCATTGCTGATGCCAGACAGGTTGACAAACTGTGAGCCTTTGCTTTCCGCAACCTTCTGTCCACCCATACCATATACCTGCAACTGAGCTATCTCGCCATACACAATCAAGCCATTGCTAGTCTGATACATCTGATACTTCTTAGCAGAAGCAGCCTCATCGTACTTCACATCACTGATGCCATTGACGACATTGCCATCCTCGTCTATCTCCTGATATACACCGAGGGTGAGGTCGGTGAGATACATATCGCCCTTCTCCACATTGGTCAAGGTGATGATGATAGGCTTCTTCTCCACCTTGCCTATCTTGGAAGCGATGTCAACCAATGCTACACCTTCGCTGAGATTAACTGATGCAGTACCATTACCAGAGCCATCCACATACTTCCAGTCTATCTTGAGCGTTCTGCCACCCGTGCAATAGATATTCGACTGCATCTGAGCCAGAGAAGACAGGGTGAACTCCACATTGGTAGTCTTTGGCAGATAATAAGCACCGTATGAGGCACTTCCGTATTTCTTGCCAGGAGTCGTATTCTCATCAACATACTCCACACTACCCTTTCCACTGGAAGGCTTGCCGTAATATCTAGGCTTCACACCCTCAGCATTGCCACCTGTGATATATTTCTTCACGTTGTCAGCTATCACCTCGTCCTGGAAGAGATAGTCGTTGACCACGGTCTCCACCTGATAGTACTTGCCATCATCGGTATCATCCACAGCCTCATCCTCCAAGGTGCCATCGTTCTTAGGCATCACGAGGGTATAGGCATTGTCATCGCCACCATACTCGTATGGACCATAGTCGGCACTTTTGCCCACGTAAGGGATATTGAGCGTGACAGACCAATTGTCTGGGGCATTGTCGGAATAGTTGTAATGATTCTTGTGTGCATCCACCGTCTTGAAGTCGGTGATTGGTGTACCTGCATCTATCAACTTGCTGCCAGCTTTCAGTCTGCCGAACTTCAGTGGCAACTCACCGTTTGCCTGACGAGGCCCGATGGCAGTCTCATAGCTTAAGTCCTCATACTCAGAACTATAGTCATTGACTATCTTTGAGTAGGTAGTACCAGATGTGCTAGCCTTCTCACCCAAAGGATTGGTATTATCGAGCGTTGTCCAAGTACAGAAGTCGATGTCAGGCTTTTCTGTGAAGGCTGAGTTACGTTCCATTTTCTGCGAACCATACGCAAATCCCACACAGTTGCGCAGCACCCAATTACCATAGTCGGGAGCTTCCATATTATACCCATAATTGATACCATTGCCAAATGAGAGGTCATTGATAAGATAAGAGCCTTCACGGTGATGGTTCTGGTCGAATCCCTTCTTCGGATGGAAAGCGGCGATGCAGTTCTTGAACACATGAGCACCTACGGAAGTGCCTCCCTGCTTGCATCCTCCCATCTTGAAGCCATTGCCATTACCCTTGTCAAAACCATTGTTGAGCACCCAACAGTTATCTACGACGATAGGGAAAGCGGTGTAATACAAGTCCCAGCCATCATCGGAGTTATGCCAAGCACGGCATCCGTGGAACTCATTGCCTGGACCAGGGAAGAGTTTGATGGCGAATCCATCGGCATTGCCACCACTCGTCCATGGGTCATAGTTATCATAGGCATCACAGTTGACGACGATGTTGTATCTACCATATTTATATTCTTGGTTACGGGTGTTGTTGCCATTACCATCCTTTCCGAATCCCTGCTGCAAACCGGTGTCCCCATTGCCATAGAAGCGGCAGAGTTCCACCACGCAGTAGGAGCCTTCGAGCTTCATGCCATTGTCGGCGGAGTTGCAGATGTCGAGCCCACGATAATGCCAATAGTTGGCACCTATCTTGTGCATGATGCCACGATAGGTGGAAGCCTCGGTCGAAGTGGAGCGAGGTTGACCAGAGAAATCGAAGATAGGTCGCTCAGTATCGCCGGGATAGGCGAAGACACAGATACGATTATCGGCAGTACCCGTTTGCGTGACGTTAATGGTCTTCGAGAGATGATAGGTGCCACCTCTCACATAGAGGACGTCACCAGCCTTCAGAGCGGCGAATGCCTTGATAGGGTCGCCGAAAGGTTTGTCGATTGCCATACCGTTGCCGGTACCGCCAGGAGCCAAGTAGTAGTCCTTGGCATCAGCCTGCCATGAGGCAAGCAGACACACCCCGATGAGGGATGTCTTCCACAAAGAGTTTGTTTTCATCTTGAATCAGTAGTTTGTTTTTAAGTCGTATTTCAGTTTGTTTGTTCTTTCTTTCGCTCCATGAGCCTACATACAAAATAGGTTTCTGTTGATATTGGTTACAAAGATATAGCAAAATCTCCAACCTACCACCATATAGCCTCATCTTTTAAGATTTTATAAACATTGGGTCAGCAAACCTCCCATTTTATCACTTGTCAAGCACTGTGTTCGCAAACGTTTTCGTTATTTTTTGCAAATTATATGCAAGTTTTTACGTGTTTTTATCAATTATTAGTAATTTTGCAGCCGCAAAAGATAATATGTAGCCATTTCGGTGGCAGTAGATTTAACAATAATAAGGAAAAATAAAACATATATATAAACTCTTAAACAAGTAAAAAGATGAAAAGATTTACATCTACAAGACTATTCGCTATCGTATGTATGATAGTGATGGGATTCGTGCAGACTTGGGCACAAACCGTGAACAAGCCAACTATCAACCCTGGAAGCCAAGATTATGATGGAACCATCATGCCAGTCATCACTGCTGATGAGGGTTGTTCCATCGTGTATGTAAAAAGCACCAGCAAGCTTTACACAACTGTTGAAGACATCGACAAGAACCAGGGTGTAAAGAAAGAGAATTCTAACAAGGCCACCATTACCGATATTATCAACAAGACTGGTAACCGCTATATCTCTGCGTATGCGACTAAAGATGTAAATGGTCAAACTTACAAGAGTGCAGTTACAAATGTAACTTACACTTACAATAAGGATGCGAACACAAAGAAAGACATTACCTTGTCTGCAAGTTCTATCAAACTCGATATGGCTAATCCAAGTGCGACACGAAACCTCAATATTATTGCTAAAGATGCCAATGGAGATCCCATCAGCGGATTGACATATAGCTTTACCGTATATCCAGAAGGTATTGTTACAGTTGCTAGCGATGGAACAGTAACTCCAAAGGCAGCTGGTACAGCTAGTATCAATGTTATTTTTGAGGGAAATGATAATTATAATGCAGCAACCTGTGTTGTTGACGTGAATGTGGCTAGTAATGCTAGTTCTTCAACAAAAGTTTTTAAGAGCATTGCCGATGTAAGACATGCCGCACAAGACAAAAACAAATCATTAGACGACATCACTATTGTATTTGATAATAATAATCCTGCAACAGTTATTGCCGTTATGAAAAAAGCTGACCCTGACATAAAAGATGAAAAATTTATAAATTCATTCTTCATTATTGATAATTCCAATCGAGGTTTGTGGATTTCAAGAGCAAACTTGAAAGAAGGAACAACATTACCATCACAAGATGAAATTGCAATAGGGTCTAAACTTACAGGAGCAATTTCTGGTGATTACAATGAGGGAGAAAGTGGCATTCCATGCTTTTGGAATATTATGGGGTCTGCAAATGACTATACAACAAAATTAACAGTTGACAATACTGGCTGCGCAAACGGAGATATTCCTGCCACATACCCATACACAAAAATTAATGATGTCAACACAATTGCCAACAACAATGTTAACAACATAGTAACTTCTTCATTTGGTGTTTATCTCAACTCTATCATCGAAGTTCCCGGTACAATAAAAAAGAATGGTAAGGAATATTATCTTGTTTTAACTGAAAATACAAAAACTTCAGACAAGACAAATCGAATTTATTTCAATAGTTCACAGATAGATGTAAATCTTGATAACTATGTAGGAACAACAGGTGTTTTCGAAGGCATTCTTGTAAAACGAAACAGTAGTGAATCAAAGCTAATCGTCCTTAAAAATAACTTCTTCCAAATCAACAAGATTTATCTTGACGAGAATGATGACGAGAAGCGTATCGATGACTTGGTAAACGCAGGAGCATTCGATGATGAAGTAGATGTATATGTTCACCGCACTAAGTTGGTAAATACAGCAGCTGATGCTTGGGGTACACTTTGCTTCCCTTTCGACTTGACAAAAGAGGAGTTTAAGACAGCCTTCGGCTGCGATCTTACTGCCTTGGCTGCACCAAAATGGGATGGTGAACAACAAGACAATGGTAGATTGACTAAGATTGGCACTGTCAATGACAACAACCTTGTTTTTGAGAAAGTCAGCGACTTTAACATTACTGAGGGTATGCCATACTTATTCAAGGCTACAGGAACACAGACTGCTTGCAAAAGAACAGACATCATATATACCATAACTGACAAAGGTGTCACAAGAGTCAAGACTCCACAAGAGTTGATGGGAGAAGACCCTAACTACTATGCAAAAATCGGACAGAAGACCATCACAGTCGTACCTCCTCACCAGATTAAAGGCAATATCAACAACAACGTTGTTAATGGCGACTTCTACTTCCGTGGTCTTTATGGTAGCAAGAAATATACAGAAAAGGAAGATGGTAACCTCACTACCACTCCTATCTCTGACAATGGTAGCCAGAAGTATCAGTTCATCAGCACAGCCACAGGCAACTACTTGAAGTATCTCAAATCTGGCAGTACTTCAAAGTTCCCTGGTTTCCGTGCCTACTTCTACTTCCCTGGTTGGAGCGCAGAGGAGAACAACAAGTTGCACTCTCCTACCGATACCAATAACTCCAAGGTATTCCTCTTCGTAGAGGGTAGCACCACAGGCATCAGCGACATCCGCACTGACGAAAACAACAATGACGGTCGCATCTACAACCTAGCAGGTCAAGTAGTTGACGAGTCGTATAAGGGTATCGTCATCAAGAACGGTCGCAAGTACCTTGCCAAGTAAGGGAAGCCTCAGCAAGTCCCCCTGCTCATCCTAAGGCAGGGGAAGTTCAAACAATAAGTAAAAGAATACAGAACTAGTAAAAGATCATGTAAGATGAAAACATATATCAAACCATATACCTATTGCACACTCCTCACAGAGGAATCTCATATTCTGGCAGGTAGCAACCATACGTCAACCAAGCCGAACCAAGCCAACAGCCAGGGAACTGGTGTCTTCGCAGGTGGTAGTTCATCAGAATATACAGGTAGTAGTGATGACAACGATAACGTCTCAGAGATGTCTAAGCACTACGTCCCATGGACTTCATGGGACGACTTCGACCTCTAAGCCATCCGCATCACAGTAGATAACTTTTCAGAAAAGCAGTATTATATATAACAAGGTGACGGTCGGGACTTCGGTCTCGACCGTTGTTTGTTTGGATTTTATCAATATTCAACAACTTATATGTTTAGATTTTAGCATTTTTAGCTATTAATAGCTTGATTATCAGCAAAAAAGCAGTACCTTTGCAACGCTTTACGAAAAAGCAAAGAGAAAAACACTGCAAAACGCAGTGGAAAACAAGGCAAAATATAGACATCACAACACATGATATACCCAGACAACTTCGAACAAAAGATAGGATTCAACGAGATCAGAAACATGCTCCGTGAGCGATGCCTCTCCACACTAGGCAAGGAACAGGTGGAGAAGATGGCATTCAGCGATGATGCCGAACAGGTGAACGAATGGCTCAAGCAAGTGCGTGAGTTCCGTCGCCTCATCCTGGAGGTGGAGGACTTCCCGCTGCAATACTTCTACGATGTACGTGAAAGCATCGTTCGCATCCGCATCGAGAACACTCACCTGGAGGAGAACGAGCTCTTCGACCTCCGACGCTCCCTCTCCACCATCGACAGCATCGTGAAGATACTCAACCATAGCGACGAGGACGAGAGCCACGCCGAGGAAAACGACGGATGGCGCAGGGAGAAGAAATACACCTACCCTAGCCTCCACCTCCTGGCGAAGGACATCGTGACTTTCCCACAAATCGTGCAACGCATCGACCAGATACTCGACAAGTTTGGCAAGATACGTGACAACGCTACACCCGAACTGCTCCAGATTCGCCGTGAACTCGCCAAGACCGAGGGTAGCATCTCCCGTACCTTATATAGTATATTGCGCTCAGCACAGAGCGAGGGCGTGGTGGAGAAAGACGTCACCCCTACCCTGCGCGACGGCAGACTCGTCATCCCTGTCATCCCTACCCTGAAGAAGAAAATCAAGGGTATCGTACACGATGAGAGCGCTACCGGAAAGACCGTCTTCATCGAACCGACCGAGGTGGTGGAGGCCAACAACCGAGTGCGTGAGCTGGAGGGAGAGGAACGCAAGGAAATCATCCGCATCCTCACCCAGTTTACCAACAAACTGCGCCCTTACACCCGTGAGATCATGGACAGCTACCGCTTCCTCGCCAAGATAGACCTCATCCAAGCAAAGCAGAAACTCGCCGAGATACAGAAGGCGATAGAGCCTGAGGTGGAAGACCATCCACACATCGACTGGATACGTGCCATCCACCCCCTCTTGCAACAATCATTGGAGAAGAAGGGCGAGAAGGTGGTACCTCTCGACATCACCCTCACACAAGACAAGCGCATCCTCATCATCTCCGGTCCTAACGCCGGCGGTAAGTCTGTCTGTCTGAAGACCGTGGGTCTCTTGCAGTACATGCTCCAGTGCGGACTCAGCATCCCTGTGAGCGAGCGTTCGAAGACCGGCGTCTTCCAGAACATCATGATAGACATCGGCGACGAACAGAGCTTGGAGAACGACCTGAGTACCTACTCCTCCCACCTGCTCAACATGAAGAACATGATGAAGACAGCCAACGGCAACACCATCATCCTCATCGATGAGTTTGGTACGGGTACGGAGCCTGGCATCGGTGGAGCCATCGCCGAGGCAGTGCTCGACCGATTCTGCAAGCAGGGGGCATACGGTGTCATCACCACCCACTACCAGAACCTGAAGCACTTCGCCGACAGTCATGAGGGCGTGGCAAACGGAGCAATGCTCTATGACCGCCACGAGATGAAGGCACTCTTCCAGCTCGCCATCGGTCGCCCCGGTTCTTCTTTTGCCATCGAGATCGCCCGCAAGATAGGATTGCCTGAGGAAGTCATCAAGGAGGCTTCCGACATCGTCGGTTCCGAGTACATCCAGAGCGACAAGTACCTGCAGGACATCGTGAGAGACAAGCGATACTGGGAGAACAAGCGACAGAGCATCCATCAGCGTGAGAAGGATATGGAGAAGACCATCTCCAAGTATGAGAGCGACATCGAGGAGATCGAGAAGAGTCGCAAGCAGATTCTCGCCAAGGCGAAGCAGCAAGCCGAGGAACTCCTGAAGGAGAGCAACAAGAAGATAGAGAACGCCATCCGAGAGATCCGTGAGAATCAGGCGGAGAAGGAGGAGACCAAGCGCATCCGCCAGGAGCTCGATGCCTTCAAGCAGGAGATGCAGGAGATAGACACCAAGGAGAACGATGACAAGATAGCTCGCAAGATAGCTCAGATACAGCAGCGCAAGGAACGCCATGCCAAGCGCAAGGCGGAAAAGGCACAAAACCAAGAGAAAGCAGCTGCCGCTCTTCGCAATGCACAGAACAAGTCGCAGACCGACAACAACCGTGAGTTGAAGGCTGGCGACACCGTGCGCATCAAGGGCTTGACCACCGTGGGCAAGATAGAGAGTATCATGGGCGATATGGCTACCGCCGTGTTCGGGGGGATGCGCACCAAGATGCGACTCAACCGACTGGAGCATGCCACCGAGAACACCGAGAAGGACAAGACCGAGGAGCGCAAGGAAAGTCTCGCCTCCTACGGCATCAGCAAGGAGACTCGCAAGACCATCGATGCTCACAAGAGCAATTTCCATCAAGATCTCGATGTACGTGGTATGCGTGGCGACGAGGCTCTCAATGCCGTGCAGCACTTCATCGACGATGCCATCCTCGTGGGAATGCCTCGTGTCCGCATCCTCCATGGCAAGGGAAATGGCATCCTGCGCCAGCTCATCCGTCAATATGTGAGCAGCATCCCTAACGTGACGCACTACGCCGATGAGCATGTGCAGTTCGGCGGAGCCGGCATTACCGTCGTAGATTTCTAAAGAAACGTTAACAAAGCGAAGATTTCTTCCGAAATATTTGGTGGGTTCAAAGGAAAGCAGTACCTTTGCACCCGCTTAAAAGCAATGAGACGGACAAGTCTCATACGACCAGCTCCCTCGGAATCCCCCAGGATGGGAACATAGCAAGGGTACTTGGTTGTAGCGGTGCGATATGAATCGCTTGTCCACCCGCCTCTTTAGCTCAGTTGGCCAGAGCACGTGATTTGTAATCTCGGGGTCGTTGGTTCGAATCCGACAAGAGGCTCAAAAAGAGAACTTTCTTCTAGAAGGTTCTCTTTTTTGTTATTATCATTTTTTATTACTATCCACACCCTCTTCCATCACCCTCCGCTCATTTTTGGGTTACTACCCACTTTTTCCGCCCTAGTACCACTTTCATTTTTTCCTAGGCAGAGAAAAATTCCTACCTAGTTAGGTATGAAATATCCCCTAGGCAGAGAGATATTTTCCACAAACCTGGAAATGACGCTCCACTACCTATACCCTTCATACGATTATATGGCAAAAATCATGACAATCAGGAGAAAGGAAGAATATGCCGAAATCAAAAAATATATAAATTTATCCCTAATATTCCTACTATATGGGGAAAATTGTGTACTTTTGCACGATAATATATATTTGATTAAATGATAGACTTTATAAAGTTAGTACAGACAAGGGCTTTTGCCCGACAAGACGGTGCCATCCTTGGCGCAGTATGGATAGCGAGTTTCGCCCTCACCATGTGGTCGGTTTTCCCACCCCACGCACTATGGGGGATCTTCGCCAACATCCTGGCACTCAGCACTCCTTTCGTGGTGGCACGACGACTCAAGGCATTCCGCGACGAAGCCTTGGAGGGAAGCATCTCCTTCCGCAGGAGCCTCTTCTACTGTTGGCAAACCTTCTTCAATGCCACACTGCTCCTCACCATCGTGCAGTTTCTCTGGTTTAAGTTCCTCAACACCAGCGTGTTCATCAGCACCCTGATGGAGAGCTACAAGGTGATACTCCAGAGCTATAACCTGACACAGGCGGAGGTGAACACCATCATAGAGGCACTCGCCATGATGAAACCCGTGGGATGGGCTGCCACCTTCATGATCACCGAGATCATCGTGGGCACCGTGCTCAGTCCGCTGATCGCCGCACTGATGAGCAGAAAGCGCAGAAACCAACAATCATTCGTAAATCAACAATAACATACAATGGATATAACAGTAGTTGTACCTCTATATAATGAGGAAGAGTCACTCCCAGAGCTTTACGCCTGGATAGAGCGAGTGATGAAAGCCAACGACTTCAGCTTTGAGGTCATCTTCGTCAACGATGGCTCCACTGACCGTTCATGGGAGGTGATAGAGGAGCTAGCCGAGAAGTCGGAGAACGTGAAGGGCATCAAGTTCCGCCGCAACTATGGCAAGAGCCCTGCCCTCTACTGCGGATTCAAGGAGGCACAGGGCGACGTGGTGATCACCATGGATGCAGACCTCCAGGACTCTCCCGACGAGATACCAGCCCTCTACCAGATGATCAAGAAGGAAGGTTATGACCTCGTGTCCGGCTACAAGCAGAACCGCAAGCAGGGCGACCCACTCTCCAAGACCATCCCTACCAAACTCTTCAATGCCACCGCACGCAAGGTGAGCGGCATACACAACCTCCACGACTTCAACTGTGGTCTGAAGGCGTATCGCCGTGACGTGGTCAAGAACATCGAGGTGTATGGAGAGATGCATCGCTACATCCCATACCTCGCCAAGAACGCCGGCTTCGACAAAATCGGCGAGAAACCCGTACACCACCAGGCACGCAAGTTTGGCAAATCGAAGTTCATGGGCTGGAACCGCTTCGTCAATGGTTATCTCGACCTGATGACCCTCTGGTTTCTGAGCAACTTCGGCAAGAAGCCAATGCACGTGTTCGGATTCCTGGGCAGCGTGGTCTTCTTCATCGCCTTCCTCGCCCTCATCGGCTTGGGCGTTGACAAGCTCATCGACTTGCACAATGGCATCTATGGTCACCTCATCACCGACTCGCCATACTTCTTCATCGCCCTCACAGCGATGTTGCTGGGCAGTCAGTTCTTCCTGGCAGGATTCCTCGGCGACCTCATCAGCCGCCAGAACCCTAACCGTAATGATTATCAAATAGAAAAAGAGATAAGATGCGGAAAATAATCCCTATCCTCCTGTTGACCATCCTCACGATGGTGGGATGCTCCACGCTCGACTGTCCGCTCAACAATACCGTCTATACAAAGTATAAGTTGGACGGCACCGTGACGGAGCTTACCGGTTGCACGATGACCGTATCGACCACGAAGCGAGACGGCGAGGACAGCATTCTCATCAACAAGGACGAGAATGTAGATAGCTTCATCCTGCCGATGAGCTACGCCAATTCTGCCGACACCCTATACTTCGAGGTGCAAGACCGCCTGGAGCGAGTGTTCAAGGACACGGTGATCGTCGCCAAGGACAACCAGCCACATTTCGAGTCCATCGACTGCAGCCCGTCTTATTTCCACACCATCACCGGCGTGAAGACGACACAGCATCTCATCGACTCCATAGTCATCAACCATAAAGACGTAAATTTCGATGCAACGAAGACGCATTTCCTCATATATTTCGGCACTCGCGAGTAAGGCGAGCGCGGCTATCCCTACTCGTGCGAGCTTGGCCATCCCTACGAGATACGCCAAGGTGCTGGCGTTGAGCCTACTCCTCTTGGGCGGCTTGGCAAGTCCTGCCCATGCCCAGTCCAAGGCAAAGAAGATGGTGGAACAGCCTGACACCGTGCCTCTCTTCCGCGGCTTGGCGGTAAGCGTGGATGCCATCGGCTTGGGACAGATGGTACTGGGCAGTTACGGTCAGTACGAGGCAGCCTTGCGCATCAATCTGAAAGACAAGTACTTCCCTGTGCTCGAACTGGGTTATGGCAAGGCGGATGCCACCGACGATGGCACCAACCTGCACTACAAGACCAGTGCGCCATACGCTCGTATCGGTGTCGATTGGAATCTCTTGCGCAACAAGCACGACATCTATCGCCTCTATGGTGGTGTGCGCTACGCCTTCACCACCTACAAGTATGATGTAGAGGGTCCCGACATCACCGACCCTATCTGGGGAACCACCACTCCCTACTCTGCCAAGGATGTATCCTGCAACTGTCACTGGTTGGAGGGTTGCTTCGGCATCGACGTGAAGATATGGGGACCTATCCGAATGGGATGGAGCGTGAGATACAAGCGACGCATCGCCCACAAGGAAGGCGACATCGGCAAGGCTTGGTATGTGCCAGGCTTCGGCAAGCAAGGAAGTTCGCGCCTCGGCGGAACCTTCAACATCGGGTATGAGTTCTAAGCAAATTTACTTCTCTTAAATTTCCATTAAACCCCAAATAAAGTCCCCTATGAATAAAAAGAAGCTTCTCTGGCAACTGCCGTTTCTCCTAGTCTTGGTACTCGGCACCATTTATATCATTCGCCAGCAACACGTTACACCATATCAGCACGACGAGGGTTTCGTCTTCGGAACCATCTATCACATCACCTACCAGAGCGATGAGAACTACCAGAAAGAAATAGAGGCGGAGCTGCAGAAGGTAGATAACTCGCTCTCGCCTTTCAACAAGACTTCCATCATCTCCCGCATCAACCGCAACGAGGAGGTGAAGGTCAACGATATGTTCCAGGAAGTGTTCGACCTGGCAGAGGACATATCGCAGGAGACCGATGGTGCCTTCGACATCACCGTAGCCCCGATGGTGAATGCCTGGGGATTCGGTTTCAAGCAGGGCAAGATGCCTAGCAAGGAAGCCGTGGATAGCCTGAAAGCCATCGTGGGCTTCCACAAGGTGAAACTCGTGGATGGACACGTGAAGAAGGAGAATCCTAACACCATGCTCGACTGCTCTGCCATCGCCAAGGGATATGGCAGTGATGTGGTGGCTCGATTCCTCAAGAAGAAAGGCATCGAGAACTTCATGGTGGAGATCGGTGGCGAGGTGGTGACCCATGGCAACAGCGACAAGCGTGTGCCATGGCGCATCGGTGTCAACAAGCCTACCGATGACTCCCTCAACAACAGCACCGAACTACAGACCGTGCTCAACGTCACCGACAAGGCGATGGCGACGAGCGGCAACTATCGCAACTTCTATTATAAGAACGGCAAGAAGTATGCCCATACCATCGACCCAAAGACCGGTTATCCTGTGCAGCACAACATCCTGTCAGCCACGGTGATAGCCAACACTTGCGCCACAGCCGACGCCTACGCCACCTCATTCATGGTGTTGGGTCTTGATGGAGCGCAGAAGATACTCGCCAAGCATCCCGACCTCCTCGCCTACCTCATCTACTCGGATGCGAAAGGCAAGAACCTGGTTTGGTATTCGCCTTCGATGAAGAAGATTCTGGCACAGTAGAGCCAATCCGTAAAGTATTTTTTACTCCTCGACATGGCAGACAACAGTTTATACGATATCCTCCTTTCCCTGCCCCTTTTCCTCGGCATGAGCCGCAACGACTTGCACGAGGCGGCAGGCAAGGCGAGGTTTGACTTTCAGAAAATCGCTGAGGGTCAGACCATCGTCGAAGAGGGCGAACGCTGCCTGTCGCTCTACTTCCTGCTCACGGGCGACATCCAAGTGGTGACCGAAGCCGACGACCATGGCTACAGCATCGAGGAGGACATCAGTGCGCCAGAGATATTCCAGGCAGAGACCATCTTCGGACTCAACCAGCGGTTCACCCACACCTACATCGCCAAGACCGACTGTAGCATCATGCGCCTCGAAAAGCAAGAGATACTCAAGCTCTCCGGACTCTTCCAAATCTTCCGCATCAACTTCATCAACCTCATCTCGGCGCAATCGCAAAAACTGAACCGCCGCCTGCTCCGTGTCCCCCCTAAGTCGTTGGAGGAGCGCATCATACGCTTCTTCGAGTTCCATTGTCTTCGACTCGGAGGCGAGAAGATTATCCGTGTCAAGATGAAGAGGATAGCGGAGGAAGTGAACGACAGCCGACTCGATGTCTCCAGAGTGCTCAACCACCTGCAGGATGAAGGTTTGCTCCAGCTCCACCGTGAGCGCATCACCATTCCGGCTTTGGAAAAGTTACTGAAGAGGGAATTTATAGGAACTTCCCTTTAAATTCCCTTAACTTCCCACTTGCGAAAGTAATATTAGTTAAAAACCACCCGTAACCTTCTCTATTCACGGCTTTTTTTGCTAACTTTGCAGCTAAAAATTAAACAAAGTTAGTATGCTTGACGAAAAGAACATAGAGAAACGTATCAACCCATTTTTTGAACCCTACCAGACACCGCACGACACGGTGCCATTCACTCGTATCCGTTTGGAGGATTACGAGGAGGCTTTCATGGAGGGAATCCGCCGAGATGACGAGGCGACAGACAAGTTGGTCAACGACCCAGCAGAACCTACATTCGAGAACACCATCGCTCGTGTTGACACCGACAAGGGTGAGCATTATTACGACTTGCTCAGCCGTGTATCCAACGTGTTCTCCTGCATGATGAGTGCAGAGACCTGCGATGAGTTGGAGGCGTTGGCACAGAAGATGAGTCCGATATTGACCAAGCATGCCAATGACATCACGCTCAACAAGCGACTTTTCGAGCGCATCAAGTTCGTGCACGACCATCCCAACCGTGAGTTGACCGCCGAGGAGCAGATGCTTCTCGATACCAGCTACGACGGATTCGTACGCAGCGGTGCCCTGCTCGACGAGGCAGGCAAGGAGAAGTTGCGCAAGTTGACCGAGGAGGCAAGCATGCTCACCCTCCAGTTCTCACAGAACCTCTTGAAGGAGAACAAGGCTTACACCCTCCACATCACCGACAAGGCACAGCTCGACGGACTCCCAGAGACCGCCATCGCCGCTGCCGCACAGAACGCCAAGGAGAAGGAGCAAGAGGGATGGGTGTTCACGCTCGACTACCCTAGCTACTCCCCATTCATGACCTACTCCACCCAGCGTGAACTGCGCAAGGAGATGTATATGGCACGCAACACGGAGTGCATCCACGACAATGATTCCAACAACCTGGAGATATGCAAGCGACTCGTCAACCTGCGTCGTGAGCTAGCCCAGTTGCTCGGTTTCGATACCTACGCCGACTACGTGCTGAAGCATCGTATGGCTACGAATATCGACAACGTATATCAACTCTTGAACGACCTCATCGCCGCCTACAAGCCTACCGCCGTGAAGGAGGTGGCTGAGATAGAGGCACTTGCCAAGAAACTGGAGGGCGACGACTTCGACATCAAGCCATGGGACTTCAGTTACTACTCCCATAAGTTGCAGATGGAGAAGTTCAACCTCGATGCCGAGATGCTCCGCCCTTACTTCCAGTTGGACAAGGTGATCGATGGCGTGTTCGGACTTGCCAACAAGCTCTACGGCATCACCTTCAAGGAGAACAAGGACATCCCAGTATATCACCCAGACGTGAAGGCATACGAGGTGTTCGACAAGGATGGCAGTTATCTCGCCGTCTTCTACGCCGACTTCTTCCCTCGCAAGGGTAAGCAGGGAGGAGCTTGGATGACAGAGTTCCAGGGACAGTGGATCGACCACAAGGGCAACAATGTGCGCCCTCATGTGAGTGTAGTGATGAACTTCACCAAACCTACCGAGGAGAAGCCAGCCCTCTTGACCTTGGGCGAGGTAGAGACCTTCCTCCACGAGTTTGGACACAGCCTGCACGGCATGTTCGCCAACACTCGCTTCGAGAGTCTCTCTGGCACCAACGTATGGTGGGACTTCGTGGAGTTGCCATCCCAGTTTATGGAGAACTATGCGGTGGAGAAGGACTTCCTCCGCACCTTCGCCTTCCATTACCAGACGGGCGAGCCATTGCCAGACGAGCTGATAGAGCGCATCGTGAAGAGCCGCAACTTCATGGCAGCCTACGCTTGCTTGCGCCAGGTAAGTTTCGGTCTCCTCGACATGGCGTACTACACGAAGAAGGACGAGTTCACCGACGACATCATCCCATTCGAGAAGAAGGCATGGGAGAAGGCGATCGTGATGCCACAGTTGCCAAATACCTGTATGACCGTGCAGTTCTCGCATATCATGGCAGGCGGTTATGCCGCTGGCTACTATAGTTATAAGTGGGCAGAGGTGCTCGATGCCGATGCCTTCAGTGTCTTCAAGAAGAATGGCATCTTCGACCAGACTACCGCCCAGAGCTTCCGTGACAACATCCTGTCGAAGGGTGGCACGGAGCATCCGATGACGCTCTACAAGCGATTCCGTGGGCAGGAGCCAACCATTGATGCTCTGCTAGAGCGCAATGAAGTGAAGAGAGAAGAGTGAAGAATGAAGAATGAAGAATGAAGAGTGAAGAATTCATTAGCATAGAAGGCATTAGCCCATTTATTATTTATTCATTATAATATATAATTTAATCCGATGGATGATAAGCAGACCAAGCTCGACTTGCGATACCTTCGTATGGCTCGCATTTGGGCAGAAAACAGTTATTGCAAGCGCCGACAAGTAGGTGCTTTGGTGGTCAAGGACAAGATGATCATCAGCGACGGATACAACGGAACCCCCAGCGGCTTCGAGAATGTCTGTGAGGAGAACGATGTGACCAAACCCTACGTGCTCCATGCCGAGGCAAACGCCATCACCAAGTTGGCGCGCAGCAGCAACAACAGCGATGGCAGTACCCTCTACGTCACCGCCTCCCCTTGCATCGAGTGCGCCAAGCTCATCATCCAGGCGGGCATCAAGCGTGTGGTCTATGCAGAGAAATACCGACTCAATGAAGGCATCGAACTGCTGGAGAGAGCCGGCATCAAGGTGGAATATCTCAATCCAGATGAAAGAAATTTAAACGTTAGTAAACATGAGTAGTAACAAGAATAAGTCAAACCGATTCATGCCCATCATCATGGCAATCTGCGTCGTGGTGGGTATCTTCCTCGGTTCGTTTTTCTCGAATCACTTTTCGGGAAACCGACTCAACATTGTCAATAGCGGAAGCAACCGTCTCAACAACTTGCTTCACCTCATTGACGACCAATATGTCGATGCTGTCAACATCGACTCGCTGGTAGATAAGGCGATACCGCTCATCCTCGCCGAACTCGACCCTCACTCGGTCTATATCAGCGCCAAGGATGCAGCCGCAGCCACCGACGACCTCAAGGGTTCGTTCTCTGGCGTGGGCGTGGAGTTCGTCATCCGTGACGACACCATCCACATCCAGAACGTCATCCAGAATGGTCCTGCCGAGAAAGCCGGACTCTTGGCAGGCGACAAGATTGTTGCCGTGGATGGCAAACCTTTCGTGGGCAAGATCGTGACCAACCAGGAGGCGATGCGCCGACTGAAGGGTCCGAAGGACACCAAGGTGAAGATAGGCGTCGTGAGATATGGCAGCAAGAAGGTACAAACCTTCACCGTCACCCGTGGCGAGATTCCTACCAAGAGCGTCACCGCATCCTATATGTTGGATGACGAGACAGGATATATCCGCATCAAGAACTTCGGTGAGAACACCTACCCTGAGATGCTCATCGCCCTGGCGAAGCTCTCACAGGAGGGATTCAAGAACCTCTGCATCGACCTGCGTGACAACTCCGGTGGTTACCTCTCGGCAGCGGTGAGCATGGCAAACGAGTTCTTGCCTGACAAGAAGTTGATCGTCTATACCCAGGGACGCAAGTCTCCTCGCCACGACTATCTCAGCGATGGCAAGGGTTCTTATCAGAAGATACCATTGGTAGTGCTCATCAATGAGGGTTCAGCCTCATCGGCAGAGATCTTCGCCGGTGCGATGCAGGACAACGACCGCGCCACCATCATCGGTCGCCGCTCGTTTGGCAAGGGATTGGTACAACAGCAGTTGGAGTTCCCAGACCACAGCCTCATCCGTCTCACCATCGCACGCTACTACACCCCATCGGGTCGTTGCATCCAGAAGCCTTACACCATGGGCGACGACAAGGACTATGAGCAAGACCTCCTGACCCGTTATCAGCACGGCGAGTTCTTCTCACAAGACAGCATCAAGCACACCGGTCCTGCCTACCATACAGGCTTAGGACGTGTGGTATATGGTGGTGGCGGCATCACGCCAGACATCTTTGTGCCAGAAGATACCCTCGGCATGACCTCTTACTTCAAGGAGGCAAGCATGAGCGGTCTCATCCTCCAGTATGCGTTCAGCTACACCGACGACAACCGTCTGAAACTGAACAACTTCAAGGAGATGATGGAGATGTCAGACTACCTGAACAAGCAGAACTTGGTGGAACTGTTTGCCACCTATGCCGACAAGCATGGCTTGCAGCGCCGCAACTTGCTCATCAAGAAATCGCATAAGCTCTTGGAGCGAAGCCTCAATGGTCGTATCATCTACAATATGCTCAATGAGCAGGCGTGGACGGAGTACATCAACCAAGATGACCCAGTGATTCGCCATACCTTGGAGGTCTTCCACAACAACGCCGCCTTCCCTAAGAAGCCAGCGGCAGTTGCGAAGAAGCCGCTCACAAAAAAAAAGAAGAAGTAACTTCTAGCACATTAGGAAAGCTTAGAAAGCAATATGGACAAGCAAGAACTCAGAAAAGAGATTCGCAATAGAAAGCGACAGTTCTCCCAAGACCAACTTGGGGAGCTGTCGCTTTCCGCTATTTCGAAGCTTCGGAAACATCCGAAGGTGATGGCAGCCCACACCCTCCTCCTCTACTATTCCCTGCCCGACGAGGTGAACACCCACGAGTGGATAGACGAGTTGGTGGCAGAGGGGAAACGAGTCCTCCTGCCAGTGGTGGTCAATGACAAAGACATGGTGATCAGGGAATACACCGGCAAGCACGACCTTGCCGAAGGTAGTTTTCACATCATGGAGCCTATCGGCAAGCTCTTCCCAGAAGAGAAATATCCGGAGATAGAAGTCGCCATCATCCCCGGCATGAGTTTCGATGATGGCGGTCATCGGCTCGGAAGAGGCAAGGGGTATTACGACCGCTTCCTCACCAAGCTTCGGGGTATGGAGGGAAATCATAGTGAACGAAAGGAGGCTGATAGCACGGAAGTATATAAAATAGGTATCTGCTTCGGCTTTCAAAAGCTCCAGGAGATACCATTCGAAAGCCACGACATTCTGATGGATGAAGTGACAACTAACTAAACTTTTGCAGGCGAAGAAGTTAAAGGAATTACTAGTAGAACTTAATGTCAAAGATGACTTGTCCCCCCGCCTTTTCATTCAATCGCTTGACAAGGAGGCTGCGCCCCATCGTCAAGTCGGCACGGAGGGCAGGACTCAACACCTTGACAAAGAGCGTCTGGTTCTTGATAAAACGCTCACCCGTATATTGGGCGATGGGCTTCCCCACCACCTCATCCCATGCCGACAACAAGCGTTGCTGCTGCAAGGGAGTCTCCAGTCCCTCATGACGCAATATCTGAGGGAGCAGTTCCTGTATCGATCTTACTTTTCTTCTAAACACGAGAATAAAGGTAATATTTATAATTTATCATTTAATATTTATCATTTATCATCTTCACCTCCCCTTCTTCTACCGTGAAGATGCGATAATCACCACTAGTACGGGAGAGGATGCGGTCGAGATGGTCACGGTTGGTATCGGTGATGAAAATCTGACCGAAGTTGTCGCCCGACACCAACTGCACGATTGCCTCCACTCGCTGGGCATCCAACTTGTCGAAGATGTCATCCAAGAGGAGCAACGGCGTGGTGTTCGACACCGTACGGCGAAGGAAATCAAACTGCGCCAACTTCAATGCGAGCACAAACGTCTTGTTCTGTCCCTGACTTCCCTCACGCTTCATCTGATAGTCGCCTATCAACATCTCCAGGTCATCCCTATGCACACCATGCAGCGAGTAGCCCACGGCACGATCCTTGAACCGGTCTCGCTGAATCACATTCAGCAGCGCACCTCTCTGACAATGAGACACATACCTCAACTGCACCTCCTCACGATTGCCCGAAATATGCTGGTAGATGCGCTGGAACACAGGCAAGAGTTCCTTCACGAAGGCATCACGCTTCTGGTAGAGGAGTTCGCCATTGCGAGCCATCTCCCCCTCCCAGATTTCCATCAAGGCAAGGTCGGGTTCCTCCTCCATCTTCAGGAGAGCGTTGCGCTGCTGTAGAGCTTTGTTGTAGTTGGCGAGTGCCTCGATATAAGAATGGTCGTACTGCGAGATGACCACGTCCATCAGTTTTCTGCGCTCCTCGCTTCCGCCCTCGATGAGAGAAGTATCTGAGGGAGAGACAAATACGAGAGGGATGAGACCGATGTGCTGCGACAGTCGCTTGTACTCCTTCTTGTTGCGCTTGAAGTGCTTCTTGGTGCCACGCTTCATGCCACAATAGATGTTGTCGATGTCTCCATTGTCGTTACGATAGTTGCCCTCCAGCATGAAGAACTCCTCGCCATGGGTGATCACCTGCGAGTCGATGGGATTGAAGGCACTCCGGCAGAACGAGAGATAATAGATGGCATCAAGGAAGTTGGTCTTACCCACCCCATTATGGCCGATAAGACAGTTGATCTTGGGCGACAACTCCAGGTTGCAACCCTTGATGTTTTTATAGTTGATGATGGAAATATTCTCTAAAATCATACGGTAAACGTAGCTTTTGGACTGCAAAGTTAGCAGAAAAAGTGCAAAAAACGAAAAAAGTGGGCAAGAAATTTCAATATGTGAATAAAATTGCGTATTTTTGCAGCCTAAAGTGTAGCTATGCGTCAACGCAAAGGCTGCCCCAAGCAAGAATAATAAAAAACAAAACATAAAAATGGCAAACATCAACGTACAGGCTCCAGAAAGCGAGAGCCTTAACATTCGTGAGGCATTCTTCTTGAAGAACAAGAAGATCATCCTCGGCGCATTAGCCGCCATCATCGTGGTTATTGCAGGTATTTTCGTTTACAACACCCAGATTTCCGGTCCTCGTGAGGACAAGGCAAGCACTATGTTGGGCAAAGGTCAGACATACTTCAACAACGAGATGTTCGACCAGGCGCTCAATGGTGATGGCGCAGGCTACATCGGTTTCGCCAAGATTGCCAGCGAGTATGGCAGCACAGACGCTGGTAACCTCGCCAACCTCTATGCCGGTCTTTGCTATGCCAACCTCGGCAAGTGGGCTGAGGCAGAGAAGAGCCTCGACGCTTTCTCCAGCAAGGGCGACCAGATGATTTCACCTGCCGCAGAGGCAGCTCTCGGCGATGCTTACGCTCACCTCAACAAGTTGGACGATGCTGTCAGCGCCTTCAAGAAGGCTGCAAGCATGGCAGACAGCAAGGCTGATGACGACACCAACAACAGTCTCTCTCCTGTATTCCTCATCAAGGCTGGTGAGATCTTGGAGAGCCAGAACAAGAAGGCTGACGCATTGAGCATCTACCAGGACGTCAAGAAGAAGTACGTCAACTCTATGCTCGTACAGAGCGGCGAGATCGACAAGTACATCGAAAGAGCTTCCAACTAATCACGCATCTACACATTATTGATATATATGGCTACAGCACTTCATAATTTGTCAGACTACGATTTCTCGAAGGTCCCTGATGCCAGCAACATGTGCTTCGGCATTGTCGTGGCTGAATGGAACCCAGAGATTACGGGTGCCTTGCTCGACGGAGCTGTCAAGACACTGGAGAAGCATGGTGCGCTCACAGAGAACATCCATGTGAAGACCGTACCGGGAAGCTTCGAACTCGTATATGGCGCACACCAAATGGTACTCAACGGTGGATATGACGCTGTCATCATCCTCGGTTGCGTGATCCGTGGCGAGACCCCTCACTTCGACTATATCTGTCAGGGGGTCACATACGGCATAGCCCGCCTCAACGCTACCCAAGAGATACCAGTCATCTATGGTTTGCTCACCACCAACGACTTGCAGCAGGCTAAGGACCGCTGCGGTGGCAAACTGGGCAACAAGGGCGATGAATGTGCCATTGATGCCATCAAAATGGCGAAGTTCTAAGACACACCCCTTGCTTCGTTGCACGAAACTAAAAGTCGCACGAAGCTAAAAGATATGAAAAAAGCTCATCCGGTGCTATCGGATGAGCTTTTTTCGTACCCCTTTTTATTCTTTATTATTTATCATTTATTATTTAATTAAACTCCCTCTTCCTCTTCTTCTTGAGTATCATCGGAAGCAGTATCGAGCTGCGAGTCTTTCCCCATGGAGACGGCTCCCATGCGAGAGATCTTCACCTTCAGAGGCACATACTCATCGCTGGTGATGTCGGGAGAGCCCACGCTAGCCGCAAAACTGAGGTTGTCGCCATCCGCCTCGACGAAGACGATGCCCAGCAGCGCGCCCTCCTCCTTGGTATGGGTATCGAGATAGCCTGTGAAGTCGGATTTCAAGAAGGTGCGATTGAAGAACTCCGTGCCGTCCTTGCGAAGGATGCGCACGGTGATTTTATTGTCGTAGTATTTGGTGTTGTCGTCACCCTGCGCCAGTGGCAAACCGCTGTCAGCCTCTCTCTTCACCACCACCTTGTAGGTCGTGCCGAGCCACTCCACGTCACGAGCTTGCTCATACTCGCTCATCTTCTGGGTCTTCTTAGGCTTAGGAGCCTGAGGCTTAGGAGCGATGATGACATCACTCTTCTTTTTCTCGCTGCAAGAGGTGAAAGAGCTACCGATGAGTGCGGCGAGAAACAAAGGAATCATTCTTTTCATTCTGTTGTATTTATGAATTGATGCTACAAAGGTATGAAAAAAATGGCAAACCAACAAATAATTAATAAATAATAAATGATAAATGATAAATCACAAATGCAAGCAACAAAAAAAGCACCCTCTTTCACAAGAGAGCGCTTCCATACCTTTTTACTAACTAAAAACCTATTGTTCTCACACGATATTATAAAAGTTCAGTTTATGAATTCTAATCATTATATAAGACGGAGAAAATCGCAATAAGTTTAATCTGGAGACGAAAAAATGTGCAAGTTTAACATCAGATAACACTTCAATCCCTCGCATTAACGTTTATATACTAATTACATACTTTACCCCGGTTCCCCCAGATAATCTACAATGCACTTCACCATTCTCGGTGTGAAGAATTGGCTGCCCTTACGATACCCCATCCTCTGGATGTTCTGCCACAAGGGTACACATTGCTGAATCCACGCCATCAGGTGACGACGCGCCACCGACTTGTCGATGGCATCAGGGAAATAAAGTTGGGCTAATTCCAACTTGCTATACATTCTCTGAGGGATGTCATTGGAGTTCTGTCCCTGGGTGAAGCCAGGGACAGATGATGAAGAAATGCTTGCTGGTATATTCATGATTGCTAATGATTTAGAGGAGGCTCCGAGAACCCCGATTGTTGATTTCGCCAGCAATGATAATGCAAGCGAATGCAATGAAAGCTTGCTTTCAAATTGCTGAGCGCAGCTTATTTTATGCAAAGGTATAAAAAAAGTGCGACCCACGGCCGCACTTTTTCTTTTATTAGAGATTTTCTCGCTGTATATAACCTAGCGAGCTTCATCCCTCCGTCATTCTTTCTCCAGCAGTCCTTGCAAGAGATAAGCATTGAAGCAAGGACAACTCTTCTGCACACCCGGCAAGTCTCGATGTCCCACGATCTTCTTGATGCTTGGGTACTCCTGGTGAAGACGAAGTATCAACTCCTTCATCGCCTGCTTCTGCTCAGGAGTGCGAGTATCGGCGATGCAACCGTTCTCGTTCAGTCCTCCCTCATAGCAGATGCCGATGGAATGGGCGTTGTAGCCTCTGGCGTGAGCACCCATCCGCTCTATCGGGCGACAAGGGTGAACCACACCGTCGAGGGTGATGTAGAAGTGATACCCGATGTCACGCCAACCGTTTACTGCCACATGGTCGTGGCGAAGTTGCTCCAGGGGGTAACGGCGATTGCTGCGAGTAGCACTGCAATGCACCACTATCATGTCAATCATTCTCATGTCACACGCCCTCCTATCTACTACACGAAGAGATACCTAATGCGCCGAGCACGGCGGTCATCACGGTCACTACGAACTTCAAAATCTCACTCCAAGTCTGTTTGGTCTTTTCAGTCATTGTCATTCCTTTCTTTTATAAGATTAATATTCCTTGACGTTTTCGTCGCCTGTGTCGCTAGAGCTTCCACCAGTCTGAGAGCCAGAGCCAGTCTGTGAGCCTCCAGTCTGAGAACCACTTCCGGTGTTGTCCTTGCCGCCTTCTCCTGCCGCAGCATTGTTCTTCTTGCTAGCCGCAGCCTTCGCCTCAGCGATATCCACCGTAGCGGCACCAGTCTTCTCTGCCTTGAGGGCAGCCTTCTGAACGAGGCGGGATGCCACAGGGGTGAACTCCATCTGGTTGAACATATCCGACAAGTCATCGCCTGGCACAAACTGGATGCGCACGCCCTTGATATTGTCGGAAGTAAAGTCACTGGCAGTATCCGTTCCATCGCTCATCAACTGCAAGCGGAACTTGCCCAACTCTCCGAACTCCACCTGGTTGCCTCGCTGCAACTCCATCACCAAGTTCTCCACGCTACTGATGAGCACTGCGCTCACATCCGCTCTCGACACGGTGGTCTGTGAAGCAATCAACTGCGAGAACTTCTTCAAGGAAGTGGTCTCGTTTACCTGAGCATGGGCATAGACTTTCTCATAAGACTTGCCATTCAACTTAGTGTTCATTTTTGCCAAACTGTACTTTACTGCCATAATTGATAAATGTTTAAATGAATAAGAGAGAAAGCAGACTACCCATCTGGCGCCATCGACGAGTATATCAGCCATCTCGCATCCGTGTTTCGGATTGCATTTGCAAAGATAACACATTGGGGAAGTCCCATTCGTCCACTTTCGTCCAGTTCTACCCACTTCGGTTCATTTTCGTCCACTTCCGTACACTATCGCACACTTACGTCCACTTCTGTTCACTTTCGTCCGAGTTACCACAATTCAATCCACCTCAACCTATATCCTCAAGAACAAATAAAAAGATAAAGAAAAACACACCTAGGAGCACAAGCTGATGCGACTAGGAGTGTAAGCTGATGCGACTAGGAGTGTAGGCTGATGCGACTAGGAGTGTAGGCTGATGCGACTAGGAGTGTAGGCTGATGCGACTAGGAGTATTCTCCCTAGCGTTATAAGCAGCGAGAATGCCCACTCCCAGCGTTATATACAGCGAGAGAAAGGGTTATATACAGCGAGAATCGGCCGCCAAAAAGTCCTCCAGCGTTATATACAGCGAGAGAGCTAAAATTACAAATACCTATCATTCAACACGTTACGAAGGAAAATTCTAAAAACCATAATACCATATAGTATCTATATACATACTATATATTTTATATAATACGTAATACGTGCGTGTGCGCGCGAGGATTTTTTCTTTTTTTTTCTTCGAAAATGTTTGGGAGTTTGTGCAAAAAAGTGTAACTTTGCAGCTGTATGATGATAATATCATGCCAACATCAGTTTAACAATTAAAATCATAGGAGAAACAGATATGGCGAAAACCAAGGAAGTTTTACACCAAGAAGGAAATGCCACAGATGGCATTTCAAGTGCAATAACAATAGCAAAGGAGAAAGGACAGATGAAGTATCTAGACCCGAAGGTTGACTTGATTTTCAAGAAGATATTCAGCAAGCACCCAGACTTGTTGATGAGCTTGCTCAATGCCCTCTTGCCACTGAGCGACGATGAGCAGATACAACACATCAAGTACCTGCCCACGGAACTTGTGCCTGAGCTATACGAGCACAAGAACTCCATCGTGGACGTGCTCTGCGAGGACATCAATGGCAGAAAGTTCTGCGTGGAGATGCAGATGGAATGGAGCAACGCCTTCCAGCAGCGAGTACTCTTCAATGCCTCCAAGCTCTATGTGTCGCAAGCCGCCACGGGAGAGGATTACGATACTCTCAAACCAGTATATTCCCTCAACCTCGTCAATGCCATCTTCGAGCGTGACATGCCCGATACCTTCATCCACAACTACAAGATCGTACACGACAAGGACAGCAAGAAGGTAATCAATGGTTTGCACTTCACCTTCATCGAGTTGCCGAAATTCAAGCCCCAGTCCATGCTGGAGAAACGCATGGCAGTGCTTTGGCTTCGCTTCCTCACGGAAATCAATGCAAGCACCGATCAAGTGCCAGAGGAACTCACTGAGAATCCAGAAATCAACAAGGCTTTGGCTGAACTGAAAGTCACGGCATTCACCGATGCCGAGCTTCGAGCATACGACAAGGCACTCGACAACATCAGAGTGGAGAGAACCTTGCTCAATGACAGATACAAAAAAGGTATGGAGAAAGGTATCCAAAAAGGTATCCAAAAAGGTATCGGGCAAGGTATCCTGCAAGGTATCGAGAAAGTGGCAAAAGCCATGCTTCTCAACAGAGTACCCGACAATCAAATCATTGCCTACACTGGCTTGACACAAGAGCAGCTCAATAGCTTGAAGGACTAAACCTATACGTTTCAAAATATACTGAGCGAAACATTCTGAAAAAGCATAGCACGTGTGCTACATGTCAAAGTGGGTGAACTATTTGACGACAGCTTGGACTAAGCTTGCATCAGACTCAACCATACATTTCTTCGCCCCATGCACCTCCCACCCACCAGGAGGTACATGGGGCGAAATGGTTGAGTTTTATACTACTTTTATGCAAGAATCACGCAAAACGAAAGAAATATCGAGGAAAAGTGAAAATAATGTCGAATATATTTGGATAAACCAATAATTATTGTTACCTTTGTGACACATATCAGAAAAGATGAATCCGTAGTACAACTGCGGTGAAATCTCTTCAAGACTTTGGGTCTGTTACTCTCTAAATGTACTCTTAGAAGTTGGTCGCTCCTAAATGGGTATTTGCAAAAAACGAGCAGATTCAAACATGGCTCCGCTATGTATTTCCCGAAATGTCGGGATTTATATAGGCATGGTGGGGCAGTTTGAGTCGTTTAATTGCAAATGCCCCTCCAAGACCATCATAAATAAGGTGGGGCATATTAGAGAGATTTCATTCTGTTCCCTCCCATGCTTTTATTTCTTATTAATATTTAAACAAAAAAGCAATGGCAGACAATCAAGAACCAGAACCGATCTTGCTCCATGAGGACACTCACCAGAAAGACCTCATCTCCATCCTTGGCACCCAAGGACTGATGTACAACGACTTCAACGCCGCAGAGTACAAACTCCTAATGCTCATCATCAAGCACAACCAGAAGGTGATCAAGCAATACATCGTGCCAGCCAACCTGCAGCACGGTCACCTCCCCTTCACCAAAGAACAATTCCAGGCAGGGCATGTCGATATCGTCATGCCCCTCAAGGAGTTCGGATACAACCGATCCAACAATCTCTGGCTCAAAGACAAGCTCTGCCAGATGGCAAAGAAGTCCATCGACATTCCCTACAAGATGAACGACACCACCTACTATAGAGGAGAAGACCGCCATCGACCTGAGCCTGCACATGCGCACCGACTACGTGGGCGAGTTGCACGACTGGTTCTTGCACAAAGACTACTTCATCGCCCAGCAGATACTGCACCACAAGCCGATGAACAAGGCTGCTTATATCGTGGGCGGACTGAGGGGTTTCTTCCATGACAAAGAGACCTCCAGGGGCAATCACTTCTAACGTTCCATTCTCCACAAAACAAACCTACAGACAGAGAAGAACACTAGCTGCGACAAGAAAGCAAGCAAAAAGTAAGCAAAAGTTTTGGTTTTTCCGACAAAATGATGTACCTTTGCAGCCAAAACGAGACAATTCGCATGAAAAAGGTATTATTTATCATATTATCTGCCATGGTTTTCACCTTTTCCTCCTGTTCTCAGAAGAAGACAGAGGAAAAGGCGAAAGTCATCGACACGATTCCGATGATGGTGATGCAGATACAGAAATGCAGCCGCCTCTACACTGCCGAAGTTCATGTTCACAAGATTGTGACGCACGACGACCAACTGAAGTTGAAAGGTTCGTTCTTGAAGAAAGCTTTCAACATCGAGGTGCCAGGCTCCAATCGCAAGGTGGCCATCCCCATGGACGCCACGCTCAAGGCATACGTTGACTTCAAGGACTTCTCCCAGAAGAACGTAAGTCGCAAGGGCGACAAGATAGAAATCATACTCCCCGACCCCAAGGTGATGCTCACGAGCAGCAAGATAGACCACGACGGCGTGAAGCAATACGTGGCGTTCACCCGCCGCAACTTCTCCGATGCCGAACTATCGCAATATGAGCAGCAAGGCAGGGAGGGCATCATCCGTGACATCCCCAACATGGACATTCTGGAGACGGCTCGACAGAGTGCCGCCAACACCCTCATCCCAATGCTCAAGGACTTGGGATTCAAGGAGGAGAACATCAAGATTACCTTCCGCAAGAAATTCACGGTGGAGGATCTGAAGACCATCATGCAAGTGAAGAACTAAGAGTGAAGAATTCATTTGATTTGGAAAATGAGAAAGTTTGAGATTATCATCATATTGACCTTGGTTGTCATCATCGGTGGAGGACTCTACTGGTGGAACAAGGACAACTCGCTCGAAGCTGGTAGCGTGGGCGAGACCACCCTATCGCCTACCCAGGTGAAATCCATCGAGGCTATCGGACAGTGGGAGTTCCTCTCCATCAACGATGAGGAACTCGTCGATACCACCCGTCATGGCTTCTTCGGCGACGACCACCTGGTGCGCATCTACTACGGCACACTGCGCCTCGGCATCGACATGAGAGACGTGAAGGAGGGATGGCTGAAAGCTGACAAGGATAGCATCACCTGCACCCTGCCCGACATCAAGCTGCTCGACAACAACTTCATCGACGAGGCGAAGACCCAGTCGTTCTACGAGGACGGCAAGTGGACTGGCAAGGACCGGCAAGCGATGTACTACCGTGCCTACGACAACATGAAGCGCCGATGCCTCACCCCTGCCAACATCGCTACGGCAGAGGAGAACGCCAAGCAGCAGTTTCGGGAGATGCTGGGAGCCATGGGATTCAACAAAGTGGGATTTGTCTCAAATGATAAATAACAAATAATAAATGATAAATAACAAATAATAAATGATAAATATCATTCGGCAGATAACTCACAAGCAATCAAGTTACACTAAATAAAGAGAGATTATTATGGATGCAGTCAACGATTTTTTCACAGCGTTTAGTTCATTCCTCTGGGGATGGCCAATGATTATACTCTTGTTGGGAACTCATATCTTCCTGACCATCCGCTTGCACTTTCCGCAACGGAAGATATTCAAGGCCATCAAACTCTCGGTGAAAAGGGACAAGGATGCCACGGGCGACGTATCGCAGTTTGGTGCCCTTGCCACAGCCCTCGCCGCCACCATCGGCACGGGCAACATCATCGGTGTCGCCACAGCCATCGCCCTCGGTGGTCCGGGAGCCGTGCTCTGGTGCTGGCTCACAGGTGTGTTTGGTATCTCCACCAAATATGCAGAGGGACTGCTTGCCGTGAAATATCGTGTGAAGACTCGCAGGGGCAGAATGCTCGGCGGTCCGATGTATGCCCTGGAGAAGGGACTGGGCTGGAAGTGGCTCGCCATCCTCTTCGCCCTCTTCGCCGCCCTCGCCTCTTTCGGCATCGGAAGTACGGTGCAGGCGAACGCCATCTCCTCGCTCGTGGAAAACCAGTATGGCATCTCGCCTTACATCACGGGCACGTTGGTCACCATCCTCGGTGCAGCCGTCATCCTCGGTGGTGTGAAGACCATCTCCAAGGTATGCAGCATGTTGGTGCCTTTCATGGCACTCTTCTATGTGCTCGGTTGCATCTACATCCTCATCGTCAACCATGCTTATCTTTGGCCTGCCATCCAAGTCATCGTTGACTCCGCCTTCACCACGAAGGCCGCGGGCGGCGGTTTCGCCGGCAGCACCCTGATGATGGCAGCACGCTATGGTATCGCACGAGGATTGTTCTCCAATGAGAGTGGTCTCGGTTCCGCCCCTATCGTAGCCGCAGCCGCACAGACCCGCAACCCTGTGCGCCAGGCATTGGTTTCCTCCACCGGAACCTTCTGGGACACCGTGATTATCTGTGCCCTGACCGGATTGGTGATTACCTCCAGCATCATCGCCTACCCTGACATCGACTATCACAATGGAGCCGCCCTCACCAAGGCAGCCTTCAGCAAGATACCTTACATCGGTGCGCCTCTGCTCACCTTCGGACTCGCCACCTTCGCCTTCAGCACCACCCTGGGATGGAGCTACTATGGAGAAAGATGCGTGGAGTACCTGAGCGGCAAGAAGTTGATGCTCGGCTACCGTGTGCTCTACATCGCCAGTATCTTCATAGGAAGCGTAATCAGTCTCGGACTGGTATGGAACATTGCCGACTGCATGAACGCCCTCATGGCGATACCTAACCTCATCTCCCTCCTCTGCCTCAGCGGCATCATCGTGCATGAGACACGCAAGTATCTCTGGCGAGACCGTCTCGACAGGGACATGGAAGAGAATGAGATTGACGAACTGGAAGAAGTGGAGAAGATTCAGCCGCAGCTATGCGATGAACCTTCAAAATAAAGAAAAGAAAACCGCCCTTGAAAACGATTGCTTTCAAGGGCGATTTTTATAAGTAGATATAATTACATATTCACTTTGTATTGCAGATGCTTCATTGGGTGACCACCCCAGGTAGCATCATTCACGTACTCGAAACCTAGGCGAGTATAGAGAGCCTCAGCTTTGGGGTTGCCCTTATCGACCAACAAGCCGACAGCTGGCAATCGCAACTCCTTGGCACGCTCGATGGCAGCCTTGAGGAGTTCGGTGGCAAAACCCTTGCCACGGAAGTTCCTCGACACGGCGAGGCTGTCGATATAAAACTCACCCTCCTCGGTCTCATCCGGCATGCCCGAATAGTCCAAGCCAAATTCCACAAGCGCTTCCTCGCAGAATCGGCGACGCAGACGGTGCAAGTCGGCACCATCATATCCTACACAGGCACCCACCAAGATGCCATTCGAGGTGAAGGCAGCCAAGGTATTGCGATAACTATACTGACTATCCTCCATCTCCACCAATCGGGTCATCATACGATGGAAATCTATCAACGTATGCTTGGGTCCTGCAAAGTTTTGACAACATTCGGCGTTCATCGCTTCCATGATGAACGATGCGATGTGGGATGCCAAATCAGGCGTTGCTTTTTCTATCTTTATCTTCATAATGTGTGCAAAGATAAACAAAATAACCAAGACAAAAGAATTTTGCCTTGGTTATTTTTGTTATGGGAGGGAGAATTCTCATTGCTTAACTTCCTCTATCTCCGCGCTTCCTGGCTTGAAGAGATAGCCGATACACTGTTGTGCATCCACCTTGAAAGGTTTCCAAGTGAGGCGGCTCCAGTCGATCTTGTCGGTGCTCTGAGCCACTGGCACTTGTGGTATCAAACTGCCATCCTTGACCAAGATGATGCAAGGCAATGGCATGCTGACATTGGCAGAACCCGACTGCGATGCGTAGGCTGCTACCTCGGCGGCTGTAGGAACAGCGATAGTCTGGTAGCCACCCTCATACACCTTGCCACTCTGATAGTCGATCCACTTGCCCTTAGGGAGATAGACGGTGCGCTCGGTGCCTGTCTCCAACAAAGGAGCGACGAGCAACTGCGAACCATACATATATTCATCCTCCACAAGCCATGCACCTGGATCGTGTGGGAACTCCACGAAGAGCGCACGCACCATTGGCAATCCCTTCTCAGAACAATCCTTCGCCTGCGCATAGACGTATGGCATCAACTGATATTTCATCTCGGCATTGGCACGGAAGGCATCCGTGAAGTCCTTGCTGATGAGCCATGGCTCGGTAGGAGGTGCTCCATGCGCACGGGTATGAGAACTGAGGAAGCCAAATGGCAACCAGCGGCGATACAAGTCGTCTGGACTCTGGGTGACGAAGCCACCCATGTCATGGCTCCAGAAAGAGAAGCCACTCAAACCGAAGCTCAAGCCACCACGAAGGTCGCCCAACATGCCCACACTCCCGACCTCATTGGTAGCGGCATCGCCACCCCAATGCAATGGATAACGCTGACTTCCTGCCCAAGCACTTCTAGCCCAAATTACCCCTTCATTGTCAGGAGAATTCGCTTTCACAGCTTCCCACAAAGCTTTATTATAACGCAAAGGATAGAGATTATGCTCATAGAATCCAGTCTTGCCACTGGCATAAAGACCATCGTATGGGGCAGCCTCGCCGAAGTCGCACTTGATGACACTCACGCCCTGCTTGATGAGGTGGGCAATCTTGTCTTGATACCATCCCACGGTCTTAGGGTTGCTGAGGTCGAGCACGGCATCCTCATAGTTCAAGGTGCCATTGGCGTTCTTCACAGCCATGCCACCCTCCACGAGTTCGTTGAAGTAGCGATTCTTAGGGGTGAAGTAAGGCAACTGCCACAGACAGGTATGGAAGCCATCCTTCTTCAGGCTCTTCAGCATGCCCACTGGGTCCTTGAAGCGATCCTTGGCAAACTCGTAGTCGCACTGCCAATCAACGCCAAACCATCCGGTATCGAAGTGGATGACATCAGCTGGTATCTTGTTGGCTCTCAACTGGTGTGCTATCTCCAATCCCTCCTTCTGAGAGAAGTAAGAGATGCGACTCATCCAAGTGCCGAAGGTCCAGAGAGGAAGCATCGGCGACTTGCCTGTCACGTTGGTATATTCATTGAGAATGTCCTTTGGTTCGCCGAAGAAGACGAAGAAGTCCATCGTCTCATCACCCATGAAGAGGCGCTGCGCTCCGATGTAGCTGGCACCGAAATCGGCTGTGGTAGGAGCCGAAGTGTGCATGAAGAAGCCATAGCCACGGTTGGAGAAATAGAAAGGCACTGGCTTGTACATGCCATCGGTCTCTGGTCCCTGTGGATCGACCACGGAGATATTGACCTTCTGTCCCACCTTGTTGAGCGAGGTGAAACTCTCACCACAACCATAGATGCGCTCACCCGGCGAAAGCATGAACACAGGGTTGATACTGCGGGAGTTATCGCTACCACGCTTGATGAAGTTGAAAGGAAGCAACTTCACCTGTGTGCTATCGTTGTCGATGATATGACGAGTCTGGGTGAGTATCTTTCCATGGGCATCACGGAGCACCAAGCGGAAAGGATACTTCTGGATTTCCAGCGAGCCGTTCTTGTTCTTGTAGATGATGCTGCGGTCGGAGGATGTGGTGTTCCATCGTCCTCGACCGATGCGAGCATTGGCATTGCCTGTGTTCTCAGCGATAAACTCAGGGGAGAACATCGGGTCGTTGGCATCGTCCATCTTAGGACGGACAGGCGACGTGAAAAGGGTGACACGCAAGGTGCGGTCGTCTATCTTCTGAATCTTGATACCGAGGTTCGGGTCGTTGTCATACTGGGTATCGGGGAAGTCAAGCATCTGCATTCTCACGGGCCAGTAGCCATTGAGATTGAACGCCTGGCGAGGTGCCAAGCGATAACGCTTCCAGTTGAGCAGTCCCTCGCCCTTGTTGAGGTCGAAACCTGCGATGCTATCGGCGAGGAAGTAGGTGTTTGCCAAGTCGGAGAAGTCGCCCGACATGTCTCTAGCCTGGCATTGCAAGTATTCGATGCCATTGTTGGTGTGGAGTTGTGCGTTTGCCGACAGAGCCGCCGCCATCGCACAGAAAGTAATAATTGCTTTTCTCATTGTTATTTAGGTTTTTAAATGCGATAGCAAAAATAAGCAAAATCCCCGAAAGCGACAAGACTTTCGGGGACCAATTATCATCGAGTTAACAAATGATGTATCGTTTTCCTACATTTCATACGGCACAGCCGCTTGTGCCTTGCGCCAAAGCACAGGGGTGATGCCTTCCTCGCGAGAGAACACCTTGGAGAAATAAGACGAGGAGGAGAATCCGGAATGGAGTGCCACCTCCTCCTGCTTCACATTCGGATGGGCGAGCATATACTCCTTCGCCTCCGACAGGCGCAGACGGGTAATCAGCGTGCTGAAGTTGACCTCATACTTGCGATTGATGTAGCGAGACATATAGAGTTTGTTGGTTCCCATCTCGGTGGCGAGGTCGTCGATGGTCAACTGGGCGGAGAGGTACTTTTTCTCCTCCATCCAACGAGCCAGTTTCTCACCGAATCGCTGTTCGTAAGCATCGATAGCCGAAGCACTCTTGTTCTCCTCCTTGGCGGTATCGTCCACCTCAGCCTGAGTCACGGTGGCGTGGGTCATCTCTCCATATTTGATGGAGTAATTGATGAAACTGCAAGCGATATAGAAGTTGACCGATATGACATAAACTTGACAAACATAGTTGAAGATGATGCCGAAGACAAGCGTCAGGCATCCCAAGAGATACATGCAAACCAAGAGGAAGAGACTCTTCTTGATCCAAAACATGAACTGCAGCATATCCTCCACGAAGTAATCCTCCAATACCTTCTTCCGATCCTCATAGAGATAGTAGAAGCGGTAGAGGTACACAACCAAATGGACGAAGAATGTGACAAAAGCTAGGGCTGTAAAATAAGCGCTAAAGTCATAGGCATCGAAATAGACCGACAGGAGCATCAAGAACAGGGCACCTGCGAAAATGGCAACATTCCGTTTCTTGCGTGCTGGCGTGAAATACCGTGGATCGACCAGATAACAGAAAGCACCAGCAAAGCAAAACATACCCATATAGAAAAAGAGAAAGTCAGACAACTTGACATAGACGTTGAGACCTTCATTCCACGAACCTGTCCCTCCCTTGGTGAGTATCAGCCACGCCAAGAGATTGCAGCCCAAGATAAAATAGGATGCAGTCATGCACTTCTTTGCCTTCCTATAAGGTAGGTATTCCTCTGTCTTAGGTACATCCAAGAACAGTAATATGATGCAAATGGCAAAATAGAATGCACTTGCAAACTCTATGACGAATGGGAAGAATCCCTCAAAGCTCCAAATCATGCCAGAATAGTTGTTTTGTGCGACAAAGATACGATTTTTATACGAAAAAGATTCAACTACATGTTGAAAAAAGGTAAAAACGATTGTATTTGTCGTAAAATTGACATAATAGTACGGATATTTTCACCTATGAATCGAACAAAAGACAGTTTGCTGCCACATAAAAGACAATTTCGAAGTCCATTATACGACATAAATGATGAAATAATGGAAAATTTCCAAGTTGACAAGATGTAATATCGTCAATTTTCTGTTTTTGCAACGCTGATTATGTACAAAACACTATCTTTGCACCACAAAACAGATAATAATAAGTAAAAGATGATATAAGCTAAAGGGCCACAAACTAATGGAGGGGGATGCGAACAGCATTCCCCCTTGCTTCTTAAAATTCAGCAGTGATGACGTATCAACATACTGTTACGTTTCCATTATATATAAACAATTAAAGCTCTAACTAATTATCAAGATGATAAAAAAGATGAATGATTTAACAGAACTCAAGCATACATTCGTTTCTTCCAAGACGAAGTTGTTTGCGTCACTTACCATCATTATTTTCATGATAGTAGGCTGCCTACATGCGCAAGCTCAAAATGTCAGCCATGCAGCGTCTATCGACAACATCGATAAACTACCAGGACAGAAAGAAACAAATGTCAAAGCTGCAGCCATCTCTGACAACAGTTTCCCAGAGGACGACAAAAGTAAAATTTTCTTTATTTATAATGTCAAGACCGGGTTGCTACTCAATACTGGTGGTTACTGGGGTACGCACGTATCTCTGAAGGAATTCGGTATGCCGCTGTGGGTACACTTGGACACTAATAACTATATTCACTTCGCCCAAAAGTTTGACAAGGTTGGAGCAGGCGCTGGCGAGGGCAACTACTTGGAATACGAGAACAAAAGCAAAGAATCAGACCCAGACCAAGGAGTGTATGTAGATAGAAGCTATCTATCAGGCAGCACGATTGTCAAGAGAGGCTGGGGTTTGGAAGCCGTCAGTGGCAAGACTGGTATCTATCGTCTCTATACCTATCTATATAGCAGCAGCAAATTCAACACGAACAAAAAATACTACCTCATCGCCTTCGACCAGCAAGGTGACGTGGACAAGAACTGCGGTGCCGTGGCAGAGGGAAGCAGCGACATCAAAAAAGCATCTTCCAGCAGCGAGACAGGTAATGACGAATGGAAGATTATCACTTACCAGCAGATCTTCGACCTCCAAAAGAACAATGCTAAAAACATCACCAAGTCACTCGACTTGACCTTCCGCCTGCAATGTCCTGGTTTCACACGTGAGAATGCGGCATTGGCAAATTGGAAGACCTCCAAGTATGGTGGCGAAGGTCAGATTCGCTTTGGTTTGGAGCATTATTACAAGACGCCCGATGGAAATGGTAACGCCAACACTTCATACGTCAACGACTTTGACAAAAGTTCCCAGAACTATATCTCCAATTACAAATTTCCTGATGGCGCAGACCAAAAAACCTTCACCAGCGCAGACGACTACGAGCGTCACTGTGGCAAGTACTATGCCGCCGACATCAAGAACGCCCATGGTGCTATCTATCAAGACATCACCGTGGAGAACAGTGGTGCATACGTTGTGGAGTGCAAAGGATTTTCCAATACCACCAAGGCAAAACTCTTTGCCGTGGTCATCAAGAAGACGACACTATCAGATGGAACTACCCAGGTGGAGAACGTGAAGAACACTCTCCGCACAACCGTACTCGGACAGATCAACTATATGTCGGACGCAGAGAAGACTGCCCTTCACACCGATGAACAGAACATGGACTATGGCGCCAAGGAATTCTATGGCAACCACAAGTATTTCAGCAGTGTACTCGTGCAAGTGCCAGATGGTGGAGGTACCATCCGCTTCGGTATCGAGGTGGGTTCACGTGATGACAAGACACCAGAGAAAGGAAATGATGGAAACAACGAGTGGACAGTCTTTGATGACTTCCGTCTCCTCTATGCCAGCAAGACAACTGATGGTGACTTGGTTCTTGATGCCGACCGAGATGAATTAGGCTATCTCAAGGACTGTTCCAACACCTACGAGAACGTGACCCTCCACCTCAACAAGAGTTTCACAAAAGATAAATGGAATGGCTTCGTTTTGCCAGTCAACCTCACTCGTGACCAACTCACCCAGGCTTTCGGTCCTAATGTGCGTTTGGCAAAATTATCCAAGGTCACAGACACAGAGATACAATTCACAAGTATCGATGTAACGGCACAAGCCAATGATGCCGTGGTGATGCAAGCATACATTCCATACATCATCTTCCCTACCAAGCACTTGGAGTTGGAGAAGACACCTGCTTATACCGCTCATTTGAGTAAAACAGGTGGAGATGCGACAAAGGATGTCAGTATCGCCATCAAGAAGAACCATATCGACATCCCGAATGTGTCATTTGCCATTGGTAGCGACAATCGCAATGACTTGAGCAAGATGAACACGACGAATTGGACCACCAACAGCAATACGATTGTGGATGCCACTACGGGTAGCCCTATCGTGGGCAGCAACAACAAGATGACCGCCTACGGAACCTTTGTCAGAACTTTCGCTCCTACGACATCGGGGACAACAGACAAGGACAACTATCAAGATGTATCAAACGCTGAAGCGGATAACTATGGCGAATGGCATCTTAACAATAGAACAATCATTGATGGGCGTGACGACCTCTCAGACAGCTACTTCTACGATAATGGTAAGATGTGGCATGCCAAGAATAATCAGAAAAGAGGCTTGAGAGGATTCAGCGTATGGTTCAAACCAACCTCCACCACGAATGAAGCCAAGCTGATGCTCGATGGCATATCAATGGATGACGAGACTACCGACATCAGCCAGCTCGTCTATGGTGACGAAGGCTTCGGCGAGAACCATTCAAAGGTGGAGAAGTTTGCCAACGGCATCTATACCCTCCAAGGTCAACTCGTCAGAAGCGACAACCACTCACTCCACAACCTGCCTAGCGGCATCTACATCGTCAACGGCAAGAAGGTGGTAGTGAAATAAACGAGAGAAAAAGAATCAGGATTTATGAACGATTGATAACACATGTAAAAGATGAAAAAGATATATATGATACCAGACATCTCACTGGTTAAAGTAGAGTCGTACAACATTTGCGCTGGCTCACCCCAAAAAATCGTATGGAAAGTTGATGATGGAGGTGGCGAGGATGAAGGACCAACCGATTCCGAAGACCCTAATTACGATCCTTGGAACCCAGACAACTGGTAATATCCCGGTCGGTATCAATCACTACCGACCCACCTCACTCCATTACGAACACTATAGAGATACAAACATCATTTGAATAAGAACACCATCAGTTATGTAAACAGAAAAATCGCCTAAGGCTTCATTGCCCTAGGCGATTTCTTTTATATCCGTCAGATAGAGCATCAGAACTCTATCTTCGCTTCTTCCAGATCGACTGCCTTGGCGGTCAAGATTCCCTTGCCTTTCAATACCACGAGGCATTTGCCAAAGAAAGCCTTGCGGTTGTCAGCCTTGAAACGTTCGAGGGAAGTCTGGCAACCATTATCGACTCCGAGAATCTCAGGCATCGTCTCTCCCACCTTGCACTTCAAAGCCTTCTCGCCGATTCCCCTCTCATTCGGAGTCTGACCACCGACACCGTGCTCATTCTCCAAGGAGAAGAAGACTTGGTTCTCGGCATTCGGACAGAGATTGCCATCCTTATCCACTACATCCACCTCGACAAAGGTAGTAGGAGTTCCCACGCCGTAAGCAAGATTGCCTTGATAGGTTTTCTTCAAGACGATATGGTCGGGAGCACCAGCGGTCTTGATGGTCTGCTCTCCCACCTGCTTGCCATCCTTGCGAGCGATGACCTTCACCTCACCCGGCTCGAATGTAACACGCCAACAAACGTGATACTCGGTTGACATATCGTAGGCCTCACCGACATTCACTGCCTCTTGCGAAGCAGGAACATATTCCTTCTTCTTGCGAATGCCCTGGCTCTTGCCATTGACGAAGAGTTCCACCTCATCGGCGTGATTGAAGTAGCACCACATATCTATCGTTTGACCCGGAATCCAGTTCCAGTGAGGGAAGAGATGGAGCACCTTCTTCTGCGTCCACTCACTCTGATACATATAGTAGCTGTCCTTAGGGAAACCAGCGAGGTCGATGATACCGAAGTAACTGCTGCGAGCTGGATAAGCGTAAGGAGTTGGCTCACCGATATAGTCGAAGCCAGTCCAGATGAACTGACCGCCCACGAAGTCATTATGCTTCACCACATCCCAAGTTTCCTCGTGCGTACTACTCCAAGAAGCATGGAAGTTATCGTATGCCGAGCACTTGAACGAAGGGTCTGAGTATGGCAACCACCATGCCACCGGTGCCGTATAGATGCTGTCACTTGGCATCATATAGAAGCCACGGGTCTGCAATGCCGACACACTCTCCGAGAAGATGAATGGCTTGCCGGGGAAGTTCTTCTGCACATCCTTCACCCACTGATGATGATAGTTGAAGCCGATGACATCGAGCGCACCACTCTTGAAGAGATGGTTATTCGGATCAGGCTCATTGCATCCTGCGGTGATAGGACGAGTGCCCCAAGGGTCATACTCCTTCACGATTTCGGCGAGATGCTGGGTCAAGAGTGAGTTGACACTGAGTTCACCATCCTTTGCCAAGGTTGAGGCATCATGACCTGCATTCAATATCAAGTTGGCTTGCTCCAATGATAAGGTATCGGCAGCTGCATCCGACCACTGTTCGAGCACCTCATTGCCAATGCTCCACATGATGACGCTCGGATGGTTGCGATCACGCTTCACCAAGTCGGAGAGGTCACGCTGATGCCATTCATCGAAGAATCGAGCATAGTCGTTCTGCGACTTCTTGCGTCGCCACATATCGAAGCTCTCGTCCATCACAAGGAAACCCATCGTATCACACATCTTCAAGAGTTCTGGTGCTGGAGGGTTATGGCTGCAACGGATGGCATTGACACCCATATCTCTCAGTATGAGAAGTTTGCGGCGGAGCGCATCCTCATTGAGGGCAGCACCCAAACATCCGAAGTCGTGATGCTCGCACACGCCATTGAGCTTCATATTCTTGCCATTGAGGAAGAATCCCTTCTGGGCATCAAACTTCACATCACGGAATCCAGTGGTCGTCACCTCGGTATCCACCACCTTGCCCTTCACCAAGAGTTCGCTCTTCACCTTATATATATATGGAGAAATCACATCCCAAAGTTTCGGATTCTTCACTTGCAGGGTCTGCTCATTAGAAGCACTGGTCTGGGTAGCCACCACCTTGCCCGCTGCATCATAGATAGTATTGCGGAAGGTAGGCTTCAAGGAAGATTTCACCGCCTTGCCATCTGCTGCATTGGCAGGAGCATCTGCCGTATTGATGCCAGCAGCATCCGTCCAGTCGATGCGGACTCTCACCGTTCCATCGGGAGTGGTCGATACATACTGTCCCCACTGTGAGATATGGACAGCCTTTGACATAACCAGCCACACGTGGCGATAAATACCACAACCCGAATACCAACGGCTGTTGGGTTGGTCACCATTATTGACACGCACGGCAATCACATTATCCCCTTTCTTATTGAGATAAGGCGTGAGGTCGTACTCGAAAGAACTATAACCATAGGGACGAGTGCCCAGGTTATGCCCATTGACATACACCGTGGCATTCATATACACACCATCAAAGGCGATGGCATACTTGTCATATTTATCCTTCGGACTGACGGTGAAGTGCTTGCGATACCAACCGATGCCCCCCGGCAAGGCTCCCCCACTCGCCCCCGACGGATTCGTAGGCGAGAAGTCGCCCTCTATCGCCCAATCGTGCGGCAAATCGAGATGTCGCCATGTCAAGTCGGCATAGTCGTTCTTCTCCATTCCCACACTATCAGCGAGGGTAAAGAGCCACCCCTCATCGAAATTCAGTCGCTCACGAGCCTGCATTGGCAAAGCAGCAAGGGCGAGCAAACTAAAAGATATCAGAGATTGATTCAATTTCATAACGTATGATTAATTAATACATAGAGGCACTTTCACAAAAAAGTCCCGACTTTTTTCCAAAAACATCGGGACTATTTTATAAAAACATCGGGACTATTTTCCCAAGGTATTACTTCAACTTCACTACTACCTGCTTACCGCTGTAAGATACCATCTTACCCTTAGGAGCCTTGTCAAGACTTACGCCCTGCCCCTTGGCAGCATTGACAAGCACGACATTGAAGCGACGCTTCTGAAGCATTCCATCAAAGCTACCCTTGCGAGCACCGATGGTAACGGTCTTCTGTGCGTCATTGTACTGGAAGTCGATAGTAGCATACTTGCCTTTCTCATAGTTGTAGTTGGTACCCTCATCCTCATACAAGGTATAAGAACCATCCTTGCCAGCATATACATAGAGGTCGATGAGCTCAGCCTTCTTCTGGTCGCTCCACTCCATCTCAGGACCTACAGGAAGGATAGCTCCCTCTGGTACATAGACAGGAATCTTATCATATGGAGCATCTGCCAAGATGGTCTGACCACCTGCATAGTACTTGCCGGTATAGAAGTCGTACCACCCCTTCTGCTTAGGCAGATAGACATTGCGGCTATACTGCTCGTACTTGCCCACAGGACAAGCCATCAAAGCAGAACCAAACATCCACTGGTCCTTGATGTCGAGTACCTTGTCATCGCCATTGAAGTCCATCACGAGCGCACGCATCATGGTGTAATCCTTCAAGTGAACCATACCAGCCATACTATAGAGGTAAGGCATCAAGCGATAGCGAAGCTTATCGTAAGCCACGATGGTCTTGTAAGCAGGATGATCGGCAGGAGCGATGTTCCAAACCTCACGAGTAGGCCACTGACCATGGGTGCGATAGAGAGGAACGAAGCAACCGAACTGGTTCCAACGAGCCTGCAACTCACGCCACTCCTTCAAGTCGGCATTCTCCTTGCCTGTCTTGTCAAACTCCTGTTGAGCAGCCACATAGCGGTTCTCCACACAGAAACCACCCTGGTCCATACCCCAGAAAGGAAGACCAGCTAGGGAGTAGTTCAAGCCAGCGGTCATCTGCGCACGCATATCCTCCCAACGAGTTGCGATGTCGCCCGACCAAGTAGCGGTGCTATATCTCTGTTCGCCTGCGAAACCTGAACGAGTCAAGAGGAAGACACGCTGGTTAGGGTTCACGCTACGCTGACCATTGTAGATAGCGTCGGCATTGACGATGCTATAAGCATTGAAATATTCAGTAGAAGTACCGAGAGCGGTAGGACCTGAGAGTGCCTTGCGATACCACATAGGGGTACAGTCGCGCACATTAGGCTCAGAAGCATCCATCCACCAAGCATCGACACCAAACTTATACTTAGAATAGAGATTCTCATCCATCTGACGCCAGAACATCTTGCGAGCACCGGCATCATACGCATCATAGAAGGAACCACGGAAGCCGAGCCAGTCGTGGATGTCGTCCTTGATAGCCTGATGGTACATCCATCCCTTGGCATCTATCTCCTTGTAGTTCTTCACTGTATCGTAGAACTTAGGCCATACTGAAATCATGAAACGACCATTCATGGCGTGTACGCTGTCGAGCATAGCCTGAGGGTTTGGATAGCGAGAAGCCTCAAACTCATGGCTTCCCCAAGAGTCTAGTTTCCAGTAGTTCCAGTCCTGTACGATGTTATCCACAGGGATATGGAGGTCACGGAACTTCTTCAAGTTCTCCTCGATGTCCTGGCTGCTCTGATAACGCTCACGACTCTGCCAGAAACCGAGCACCCACTTAGGATAGACCGGAGCCTTCCCCGTCAAGGTACGATAGCCACTGATGACCTCGTCCATGTTCTGACCAGCGATGAAGTAGTAGTCCATATCAGGTGACATCTCACTCCAGATGCTGAGTTGGTTCTTCGCTGCCTCAGAACGAGGAGCAGCCACACGAAGACCGCAGTAAGACACATCACCATCAGGTTGCCACTCGATGCGGATAGGAGTCTTCACGCCCTTCTGGATAGGAGTCTCAAACTTATAAGAATTAGGATTCCAAGCAGTACGCCAACGCTCAGGCACTACCAACTTGCCGTCGATATAAATCTTCATGTAGCCGGCATAGTAGAGGATGAACTGGTAGAAACTATTGGCAGGAGCCTCTACATATCCCTCATATACCACCTTCGAACCATTCAAGGCGAAGCCCTGAGGCAAGTTTTGGATGCCACCCTTGTCGGTCTGCTTGCAGATTTCAGAAGCCTCTGGCATGGCATACTCGAAGTAGATACTATCCTCGCCACGTACAATCTTCTGTCCATTCTTGTCGGTGTAAGTACCGGTCAACTGACCTTCCTTGCCATCCTTGTCATAGAGTTTGAACGCGTGGTTCAACTGGAGATAATCCTCTGGATTACCCCAACGGCAGTATGAATAAGAATCCCAAAGGATACCATAGTTCTTATTGGAAACCACGAAAGGCACGCTCACCTTCGTATTATATTGGAAGAGGTCCTCGTTCTTGCCCTTCATGTTGAGCTCCTCGCTCTGGTGCTGACCCAAGCCATAGAAAGCCTCGTTGTCAGGACTGTCGAAGAGGGCATGCCAAGACCATCCGTGCTTCTGAGCCTCTGGCACCTTGGCGATGTCAACACCCATCTCACGGTCTGGCACAGTGAATGGCTTGAAAGTCTTACCGCCCTGTGCCACCTCATTCAAGAGTACATTGCCCTTGAGGTCGTAGAAGGCGATATGACCAGTAGCCTCGTTGAGCACGGCACGCATGGCAGAGGTTGTGATGACGAGGTTGTCGCCCTGCTCTTCCACCTGATACTTAGCCTTACTCTCCTGAGGAACGATGATGAGGCTCTGCTTGTTGCGGAAACTTTGCTCTGCGGTAGCCTGGACACGGATAATCTTGTCGCTGACTACCTGAAGACGAATCTGACTAGGTCCTTGGTTCTGATGCTGTTTCAACTGCACAGTAAGACTATTGCCTTGCTGAGAGAATCCTGCTGCTTGTGCGCCTGTGGCACTCAAGAACAGAACTGCTGAAATCATAAGTGTTTTAGATATTCTCATGCTTTTATGGGTTAGTATTTTTATTGTTTTGTTGTCAATTATTAGTTTGCACTCAATATTGTTGCTGCAAAATTAGGAAAAAATCCCCAAAGCATAAGTGTCTTTTTGTTTCTAAAGCATGTATGAAATGTTACAAAAAAGAGAATGTCTCCCCTTTCTGGGGGGAAACATTCTCTTTTGAACAGTTTTTCGACATATCGCCCATGCGATATTCATCGTATATAGGTCTGCCATTGATAGATGAGAAATCTATCGTTGATGGTCTTTCTTATACTGTGATGGCGTCACGCCATACTCATCCTGGAAGTACTTGGAGAAGTAGCGTGGATTGTTGAATCCCACCTTGTAGGCGATCTCGCTCACCGTAAATTCACCAGTACACAAGAGTTCCTCGGCACGATGGATTCTCTTTGCCCTCAGATACTCGGAAGGAGTGGTACCCGTGAGCGACACCATACGCTTATATAATTGTACGCGCGAGATGCAGAGGTGAGTGCTCATCGACTCGACGGTGGTCTCTGGGTCACCCATGTTGTCACGGATATAGATGTCGATGTCATTGATGAATCGCTTGTCATTCTCGGTCATCACATACTCAGGCACTCCGGCTTGCTCGCCAGTTCCATCGCCTTCTTGTCCCGATGTGCCCTGTGAGTTCGCATCATCCGGGATGACATCAGGATGAGAGAAATGATTTGTTGGGTGAGTCTCCTCCTCCTTGCCAGCACCCTTTCTCGCCCACTTCACGAGGTTGCGGATGCGAAGGTTGAGCAAGTCGATGTCGAATGGCTTGGTGATATACTCATCCGCACCATTCTCGAAACCTTCCTTCTTGTGCTCGGTGGCGAGACGTGCCGTAAGCATCACAAATGGGATGTTCGCGGTGCGAGGTGTCTCCTTCACCAGTCGGCAGAAGTCATTGCCATCCATCACAGGCATCATCACGTCACTGAGAATGATGTCTGGCAGGTCTCCCTCCTGCAACTTATCCCATCCTTCCTTACCATTCACGGCTTGCTCCACGATGTAGTTCTCCGACAAGATTTCGGTCATGAACTCTCGGAAGTCATCGCTATCATCTACCAGCAAGACACGGAGTCGCCCCGTAGGAGCCACACTCTGCTGGGTAAGGTCGCCTTGAGTAGCGGGAGATGTGCTAATCACGGTTGCATTACCTCCCTCGTCCACTTTCGTCTGCTCGAAGGCTGGTTCTGCATCGGTATCTCCTTGCTTCAACGGAATATCTATCGTAAAGACGGTGCCACCGCCTGGATTGTCTTCCACGGATGCCGTACCTCCATGCAAGTCGGCAAACGACTTCACGAGGTTGAGTCCGATGCCACTGCCACCAAATGGTTGCATCTCGGTACCATTCACCTGGAAGAAGCGGTCGAAGATATGCGCCTTGTCCTCATCGCTGATTCCCTTGCCGGTATCAGCCACCTTGATGCGAAGCACATCCTTGGCAATGCCCTTGATCTTCGCTTCCTTCACAACGTCGAGACTCACTGTCACACTACCGCCATCTGGGGTAAACTTGTAGGAATTGCTCAACAGATTGTTGATAATCTTGCCCACCTTATCAACATCGAAAGACATGACAAGCTTCTTGAAGGTGGAAGTGAACACCAACTGTATCTTGTTGTTGCCCAACACCTGGAAGGAGCGGCAGATGTTCTCCATAAAGGATACCACCTCCACCTGGGTCAAGGTCAACTTACCACTGTTCTGCTCTATCTTTCTGAAGTCGAGTATCTGGTTGACGAGATTGAGAAGGCGTTCGGCGTTACGATGGATGAGCGTCAACTTGCGCTTTTTGTCCTCATCGTCTTCCCTCTTGATCATGCTGACCAGAGGAGAGATAATCAGGGTCAATGGTGTACGAAGCTCATGGCTCACATTGGTAAAGAAGTTGAGCTTCAGTTCATTCAACTCCCTATCTTTCTTGATGTTAGCCTCCATTCTCTCACGTTCGAACAGCATCTTCTGTCGGTCGAGCGCACGCTTGCGGTAGAGATAGACCGCCCCACAAGCCAAGAGGATATACACCATCAATGCCCAGATGGAGAGGTAGAAAGGAGGATTGACATTAATTTTCAACTCACTGATGTCGTCACACACCGTACCATCACCATTCACCACCTTCACCTGCAAGGTGTAAGAACCCGGCGAGAGATTGGTAAACGTTACCTCCGGACGACCAGAAGCTGTCATTATCCACTTGTCGGTGATTCCCTCCATGCGATAGAGGAAGCGGTTGCGAGAAGGCACGGTGACATCGCTCGAAGACAACTGGATGGTGAAGGCATTGTCCTTATAGCTCAGGTCAAGCTTTCGGCTAGACTCCAAGGAACTCTCCAATACGACCCTACCTTCATACTCCTCGCCTGCCATCAGAGGATGGTCGAAGAGCACGAGCCCACTGAAGAGTGCTTTCACGTGGCGATTGGCATTGCGCTCCATCTTGGTGTGAATGATATTGATACCATCCTGACCGCCGATGGCAAGGTCGCCATTTGGGGAGAGATAAGCCGAACGATAGTTGAACTGATGTTCCTGCAAGCCATCCATCGAGTTATAACTGGTCATGTTCAACTCCCACTTGTTCTTATTGTTCTTGGTGAGTTGCACGTGGGTGACGATAAACTCAGAGATGAGCCATACGGTCTTCTGCTGGTCTTCCACGACTGCACATCCCACGGCTCCTTGCGTACCATTCAGTTCGTTGATGATCTCCAGTTGTCCATTGTCAGGGTCGTACATCGTCATGCCGGCAGGGGTTGCCATCCAACAGATGCCACGGCTATCCACGATTACATCGTTGATGGAAGGACTTGGGAAGGTCATGCCGCCCTTGGTCGTGTTTTGGTTGGTCAACGAGAAGTTGTTGACATCCAAGATGCTCACGTTCTGCGAGTGTCCGATGAGCACATTGCCACTAGGGAGATTGCAGAACGAACTGATATAGTTGGATGGAATCTTCGAGTTGTCGAGGTTGAGGGTCTTGATAAATCGTTCGGTCTTCGGGTCGAAAATCTGCACACCGCCTCCCAAGGTTCCGATGAGAAGTCGATGGTACTTATCCTCGCCAAAAGCCCACACACTCTGGTGAGCCAGACCATTCGGCGAAGCCTGGAAGCTCTTCCATTCACCATTGCGATAGCGTGCCATACCTCCATTGAAGGTACCAAAGTACATCGTGCCATCGCTCATCGTGATGCTGCTCACCACGATATTGGAACTCAAGCCCGTCTGTGCCATGCCATAGTTGATGCGGAGTCCAGTCTTTGGATTATAGCATACGATACCGGCATCATTGGTACCACACCAGTAGTTGCCCAACTTATCTTGCGTGATGGTGCAAACATCACCTAAGTCGATGGTATTAAACTTGGTGAAGGATGGCGAGTTGTATGCCACACCATTCTTATAGGTACCTATCCATACAGCTTGGTTTCGGTCGATATATACTTTCTGGAGGGAGTTGTCGGGCATAGAACCCGGTATGTTGTCATACTTGATGAATTGGTGACATATCTTATGGGCATAATCTACCACCAAGAGTCCCAAGTGGTCGGTGGCAATCCAGGTTTTTCCATCCTTCGAGGTGGCGATGTCTCTGACGAGCACTCTCTCTCGGGTAGGCATAGCCACTTTTTGGTTATCCATAAAGGCATGCATACCTACGTACCACTTCTTCTGGGCAGAGCAATAGATATAGGCTTCGCCATTGGTGAGCACCCAATAGTTGTTGCGACTGTCGATAAAGCTGAAAGTACCATCATCCTTGTTAGGATAGTTTTGAGTGAGATAAGGGTTGGTCCAAAGCACCTTCTTGTGGATGCCATCGATACGGCAGAGCGTACCATTGTTGAAGGAGAGCACGGCAGTGCCATGCTGTTCGGTAATGGAAGATACGAGTTCTCCCTTCTTGACACCCATATCCTTATAAGAGAAAAGATGGCTCTTCAAGGTCTGTCCTTCTACGAAGCAACAACCTTGCTCATAGAGCATAAACCAGAAGTTCTTGTTGGAGTCGATGAACACCTTATATATAGTACCATTCACGCCGATGGAGCTGAGCCACTTCTCAGGATGGCGGTCGAAAGTCTCCTTGTCATACTGGTAGATACAATAGCCTACGCTGGTATGAATCCAGAGGTTTCCCTTCCAGTCTTGCTGGATGTCATCCACGGAGTTGTTGGGAATGGTCTTCTCGTCCAAGTTCTTATTAAAGAAGTTCCTGAAGCGAAAACCGTCATATCGGTTGAGACCCGACTGGGTGCCAAACCACATATATCCCCTATTGTCTTGGAGGATGCAGTTGACCTGCCCATTGCTGAGTCCGTCACGATTGGTGAGGGTATTGAACTCCAAGTTCAACTGCTGCGAGAGGTTACCATAGGCTGGCACCGCCAGCAGCAGCAAAACCAGATTGGCATATAATAGTCGCAAATAGTTCTTCATCTTATCTTGGTTTTAGTTTATATCTTTAGGTTTATGTATTTTTATCATCGCTCCAGAGAGTCCTGTAGCTTTCTGTAGTTTGTTTTTTTATGAAAGGAGTCTCACGATGCAGCGTCCTTCTCGGAGCTTTCTCGTATCTTCAAAATCATAGGCACTACCACCTTGTGTACCTTTTCGTCACCATTGATGTTTTTCATGAGGAGTTCGCAAGCCTTGGTACCCTGCTCGTGTGCCTTGTCCATGATGGCACTCAGCCGTGGGGTAACGAAAGCGGCGGTGTCTCCATCGGTGAATCCGATGATGGCGACATCCTGTGGGATGCGCAAGCCCTTGGCCTTGATGGCGTCGAAGGCAGCGTAGGTGATGATGTCGTTGAAGGCGAGGATGGCATCAGGGCAATGCTCGCTCTCCAAGAGTTTGAGGGTGGCGTTGCGTGCCACGTCAAAGTCTATCTTGTCGCATACCACGAGGTTGCGGTCGATAGGAATATGGTTGTCACGAAGTGCCTCCAGGTAGCCATGCTTGCGACGGCGCACCATGTCGAGGTGGTTAGGACCGCCGATGAAGGCGATGCGCTTGCTTCCTGTCTCTATCAAGTGCTGGGTAGCCTCCTGGGCTGCGACATCACCATTGCCTACCACCTGCGAGAACTTGTCCTCCAAGCAGCAACGGGCGAAAAAGACGAGTGGCACACCCATCTTGTGCAACTGTTCGAAATGGGAATAATCGACGGTATCTTGCGCCAGGCAGGCGATGATACCCTCCACGTGCATATCGAGAAAGTTATCAAGTGCTTTCTCCTCTCTCACGTGGTCTTCGTGACTATTGGCGCTAATGACAGAATATCCACACTTAGAGGCATAGTCTTCTATACCATCCAGCACGGCTGCATAATAATGTGTCACTAGGTTAGGCACGATGACACCGATAACACGAGGTGCCTCCTTGCGAAGGCTCTGTGCAAAGGGGTTAGGTCTATAATTGAGTTCCTTGGCTAGCTGTTTCACTTTCTGGGTCATCTCCTCGCCCACCTCGTGACTGTTGCGCAAGGCGCGCGACACGGTGGCGATACTGACTCCCAGGCGATCTGCCAAGTCTTTCAAAGATGTTCTTCTTTGCTTCATAAATTACAGTCTTGCTACCAAGAGCAATCTCCTAAGTTTTATTTTATGTTGGATTTATTTCTGTCAGCTGACGGCTAGCGAGCGCAATGACAGCTCTTTCAAATTGCCGAGTGCAATTTATCCTCTGCAAAGATACAGTATTTTTTCGAATTCGCAAACGTTTACGTGTATTTTTTAGGTAATTTAGAAATAATATTCCTAAAAAAGCACTAATTTTGCAGTCGAAAGTAATGAATAGTTGATAATAAGTTAGTTAGAAACAAGAATGGCTTAGGTCTGTCGGGAGACAAACTTAAGCCTATTTTTTTGCACATTGCTAAGCAAGAGCGAATGTCGTGCAGAGCATTCCATGATGCCGTGCAGAGCGTAACGTTTCCTCTGAACTGCATATTTTTAGCTAAAAACACACATGGAATTACACTCCTAGTCCCATCACCTTACACTCCTAGTCCCATCGCCTTACACTCCTAGCCCCATCGCCTTACACTCCTAGTCCCATCAGCTTACACTCCTAGTCGCATTAGATATAATATTCGGCAGTATCGACGAGACCTGCTCGAAGGGCGTATTTCGTAGCCTCATGAACGTTGTTGACGTTCAACTTTCTAAAGATATTCTTTCTATGTGTATTGACCGTATGGAAACTGGAGAATCGTTTTTCGGCGATTTCCTTGGTTGTCATACCCAGGGCGATGTCCTTCAAAATCTCAGTCTCAGTCTTGGTGAGGTTGATTTTCTCCTCCACATCATGAGATGGAGCCAGAAGCACCTCGGTCATACGCTGACAGATGTAACGATTGCCATGGATGCAGAACTTCATCGCTTCCTTGATCTCCGACATCGGGCTCTCCTTGAGCAGAATGCTAAACTGCATACTGCTGGCGATGAGCACTCTCACGAAGTCGGCACTCAAGTCATCACTGAAGAGCAACCATCTAGTATGCGTGAATCGTTGCTGGAGAATGAGGAGTTCATCGGCATCATTGATGTCGAAGGAAGTGTAGTCGAGTACCACCACGGTATCGTCATTATCCTTCAAGGCAAGCATCAGCTCAGCCTTGTCCTCGGTATATTTCCATTCCATTCCCTCAATGCCTTGCAAGATGTAAATCATGCCGGCACGGGTAATATCCTGTCTGTCTGCTAGTAATATTCTCATTGTCTCTCTGATTATTAAGTCCTACTATGTTGATATGTATCGTTTTATGATTTTCTACATTGTTGATATGTATCGCTCATATATGATGATACCCATGTGCTGCCGGAACGCTGCACATGGGTATATATTTTCTCTTAGAATGACATCATGAAGTTGAATCTCACACCTCCCTTGTGAATGCCAGGGCGGTTGATGTATGTGAGACGGCGCACGTACTCGACGGCGAAGAACTTGAAGATGTTGTGCACTCCGACCACGCACTCCCAGTATGGGGTATTGCCCATAACATCTGAACCCTTAGGGAACAGGAAGATGGTGTCGTCATTCTTGTTTTTCTCCAAGAACGGGTTGTTCTTGTCGGTCAAGTGACCATACACTCCCTTGATGGCGAGCCACTCACGCCACTTCAGTTTCTTGATGAGCGGAATGCGGTTCAGGAGCTTTCCGTTCATATCCCAAGACAAAGCCCAGAACACCTGACGGTCGTTCAAGAACTCCCAGTCTTTCATCATGCTCACGGTCTCCTCCTGCTCGAAGTAAGAGAGGTTGATAGGTGGCATGATGAGCATCTGGAATGGAACCTTGTTCCACTGTGCCTGTGCGTTGGCGTGGAAGTCGAGATAACCCCAACTGCCGAGCCACTGGCGCTTGTAAATGCTCACCTTGGTGATGTTGCTCTTATATTGTCCACCCAAGAAACCACTGAAGCCCATGGTATGCGTGATACCAATCTCAGGACTATCGAGGTTGATAGGCAAGCGCTGCTGCTTGGTGTTGACATAGGTGACACCAGGGTTGTAATTGATGCCCACGGTGAGGTCAGCCATGCGAATCTTCTTCACCTCGGTGGAATCCATCTTATAATAATGGAGGTTGCCCACAGTACGGTTGCTCTGCAAGCGAAGACTCGTGTTGAAGCGGAAACCCCAATCGGTCTCATAGACGAAACTCAACCTCTGGCGATGGTAGAGGAACATCTCGTCTTGCGTGGCAGCACGGAAGGTCATGAAAATGTTGTCCTTGTTGTGCAACAGGTTGTCATCGGAAGGCGACATGATGTCACGTGCCACCTCGAAGGTGAGGTTGCGCATAGGGAACTCAAACGGACTGTTCTTTTTCTTGTTCAGAGAATAGGTGAACTCATGTCCGGTGTACCAGTCATTGCTCTTCGTACCGTATGCAGCATAACCGCTCCAGAAGAAGTGAGGGTTGAGTGCCGCCATCGTACGTCCTGCGAGACGCAGACGGATGCCGTCCACATAGTTCTTGGAGATGTAGGTATTGATAGGTCCGAGGTCAAACTTGCTCTTCTTGCCATCGGTGCCACTGCCCACCTCTACATAGTTCTCCATCAAAGCCTTGACGCCGAGGATGATCCACTTGAAGCCCTTGGAGTTCTCCATGCGATGGATGAAACTATCCATCGAAGACTCGCTCTTGGTCAAATCCACTTGACGATATTTGTTCCAATAAGCCTCATCACGGTTCATGGCATCTATGTCGTGCCGCACCTTCGCCTTACCCTTGAAGAGTACCTTCGGCAGTTCGTCGAAGGCATAGTCGGTAAGTCGGGTGTTCCTGACCACCAGGAGGTCTTGCAGCACACTGTTGGCATGCAACTCAGCCACCATATCGTCCTTGGAGAGTACCCACTCACCATTGTCGAGCTTGGTATATTCCTGCTCTATCTTCATGTCCTTCACCCAGTTTACGTCCGACTTGTGAGGGATGGTGAGGTTACACTTCTTCACATGCAAGGTACTGTCTGCCAGCACATACAGTTCGCCTCGAAAACCGAAGTCCTGCGAGTTGGCAGGGATGAATTGGAGGTGATAGCAGAGGTCACGCTCCACATAGACGGTGTCCTCCAAATAGAAGTGGTAGAAGGAGATAGCCGTTCTGCCGATAGGCGAAGGGAACGGATATTGGAGCAAGCGCACATAGTCGTCATAGATATCGACATCGGTGAAAACTTCCTTCAGGGCGGTGTTGAGAATTTCACCCGTCTGGATCACCTGTCCGATACCATTGCTCTGCTGACCCTTGATGATATCCTTCTCGGTCTTAGGGTTCTTGCGATACACGTGCTGTGACACGGTCTCGTCGATGCTGACAGGCAAGGTGAGCTTGCCATTGTAAGGCGAGGTCTCCACCTGGTCGAGGAGGTACTGACGCTTGCTGAAGAACTTGTTTTCGAGCTGTTCCTTCTTCAAGTCGTTGAGTGCCAACGTTATCTTCTGGTACTTATCGTACTGATAATAATCATGATTGGTGAGGTCGGTCTTCTTCTTGGCAGCGATGACACGGCGCATCAGTTCCACGGCAGGGTTTTCCTTGCGGGAGTACTTGCCACGCTTGGTCTTCACCACCACCTCGGTAAGCTTATGGCTGTCGTCCTTGAGCTTCACCTCGATAAAACGGGTCTTGTCGGTCACCTGCACAGTTTGCGACTTGTAGCTCAATGCACTCACGGTGAGCACCCATCCCGGATGCTTGTCGATGGTAAACTTACCCTCGCCATCACTTGACACAGCTATCTTATGCCCACGATATTGCACGCTGGCATACGATACGGCGAATCCGTCCTCGTCGATGACACGACCTGTGATTTTCTCTTGCGCCATCACCTGCATAGAACAGAGAGAAAGCACCAAGAGTGTAAGGAACATGAATATCTTCTGTTTACAATCCTTCATTATAATCTTTTTAAAAATAATACCTTATTATATATAATGTGTAAGGATGCCGTCGCACCCCCTTCTTTCAAATTCGGGTGCAAAGATACATCTTTTTATCCGAAAAGAGACGAAAACTATTATAAATATTTAGTTTTTTCATTGAATTTTAGGGTCTATTCGTACATTTGAGGCAAAACTATTTGGTTTATTTGGTTTTTTAGCGTAATTTTGCAGGCTGAAATGAAGAAGACTTGGAAATCAGGCAAACCATGTCTAGGTCTCTTGATACCCCCTCGGACTTCATTTCCACAATACATTATATTAAGAATAGAAGAAATGAACAATAAAGGAAATCTGACCGATGAGCGTCCGCCTCTACTGCCCGTGATCGTGGGCACTGGCCTGGGCAGCGGTTTCTGGCCTTGGGGACCGGGAACGGCAGGCTCCGTGCTCGCCACATTGATTTGGACGGCAATGGCTTACTGGGGTGGCATCAGCGGAACGCTTTGTGGCACCGACTTGCAGAGCGTCACCTTCTTCCTCGTGATATTTTCCACGATTACCGGAACTTGGGCTACTGCGCAACTCCAACCTTATTGGGGCGAAGACCCTAGCCGTGTGGTCATCGACGAGATGGCTGGCGTATGGATTCCCCTCTCCCTCCTCGTGCCTTTCACTAGCAACGGCACACCTGGAGATTCCTGGTGGTGGGCAGTGATAGCCTTGGTGCTCTTCCGCTTCTTCGACATGGTGAAACCGCTTGGCATCAAGAAGTTGGACCGAAAGGAAGGGGCTTTCTATGTCATGGCTGACGACTTATTGGGTGGCATCTATGCTGCCATCACCATGATTATCATCAAAATAGCGTGGGCTATTTTTTAAGTGAAGAACGAAGAGTAAAGAATGAGTAAGATTAAGACAGAACTGGTGACATTTGCCAAGGCGGAGCTGACTGCCTCCATCGCATCCGTAGTGGATTTCGGGCTGGCTTTCCTCCTCTCGGATGTCATCTGCATATATTACGGACTCGCCAACGCCATCGGCGTGATGGCAGGAGGCGTGACCAACTGTTGCCTCAACTATCGCTACGTCTTCGGCGACTCCCATCGCAGGAAGCGCAGCGTGGCTTGGAGGTATTTTGTGATTTGGGGCATCAGTTGGTTCCTCAATTCGGGCGGCACCATCGCCCTCACCGAAATCATCAACCATAGTGAGCACATCAATATCCACTACATGATACCGAAGTGCGTGGTGGCATTTCTCGTGGCAGTGCTCGTCAACTATCCTGGGCAGCGGAAGTTTGTTTTCAAGCCTCAGCAACCATAAAGACTATCAAGACAGAACATAAAGAAAAGGATTAAGATATAAAAACATGAATTATAGAGATTTCTTACAGAAAGTGATCTACGTGATCATCAACCCTATCATCAAGATGATGATCAAGTTGCATATCACGCCAAACATCGTGACCTTCGTAGGTTTCATCGGCAACATCGTCGCTGCTGCATTCTTCATCGATGCGGCATGGAAATTGGGGGTTCTGACATTGACCCCTGACGTAACTCCCGACATCATCCCTGGACTTACATATCCAGATTGTATGACAGAGATAGGTTGGGGCGGCTTCATCATCCTCGCTGCCGGTCTCTTCGATATGATGGACGGCCGCTTGGCTCGTATGAGCGGCAAGAGCAGCCTCTTCGGAGCACTTTGGGACAGCACACTCGACAGATACAGCGAACTGGTGAGCCTCTTCGGTATCTGTCTCGCCTTCATCCGCATGGATCATGTGGGCGAATGGTTCTGGATGGGCATTGTCACCTTCGCTGCCATGATTGGTTCGGTGATGGTGAGCTATGTACGTGCTCGTGCCGAGGGTTTGGACATCGAGTGCAAGGTAGGATTGATGCAACGTCCTGAGCGTGTGGTTGTTACTGCCGTCACAGCCATGCTCACGGGTATCACCGGCAACATGTGGTGGCTTGCAGGTGGCATGATTCTCATCGCCGTATTGGCAAACATCACTGCTTTCTGGCGCATCTGGCATTGCTATATCGTGATGCAGAAGATGAAGAAATAAGTCTTCATCATCAGCTGTCACCTGCCGTCGGATAGGCATCAGCCAATATTTATCATTTACCATTTATCATTTATAAATGACCAGTCTATATCTCATTATAGCTTTCGCCCTGCTCTATGCGTGGAAGAAGACACGGCAGTTTGCCATCTACTTCCTGCCATGGCTCATCTTTGCCGTCACCTACGACTCTATGCGTTTCTATCCCAACTACTTGGTCAACGACATCGACGTCAGAGGACTCTACGAGGCAGAGAAGTCGCTCTTTGGCATCACCGCCTCCAGCAGCGCTGACCTTCAGGCGATTGCCGACCATACCAACGTGATGATACCGGGCGAATGGTTTAAGGTACACCACTGCGGCTTCGCCGACTTCATGGCAGGCATCTTCTATCTCTGTTGGGTACCTGTGCCAGTAGCTTTTGCCTTGTATCTCTTCTTCAAGAAACAATACAAGTGGTTTATGCGTTTCTCATGGTCGTTCTTGGTGGTCAACCTCATCGGTTTCATCGGTTACTATATCCATCCTGCATCGCCACCTTGGTATGTGATGAACTATGGTTTCGAGCCTATCCTCCATACCCCAGGCAATGTGGCAGGATTGGGGCGTTTCGACAGTATGATGGGCATTCCAGTTTTCCACAGTCTTTATGCCAAGAATGCCAATGTCTTCGCTGCCGTACCTAGCCTTCACGCCGCCTATATGCTCGTAGCTACCATCTATGCGGTGCTGAGTCACAAGCGCAAGACAACTATCGCCCTCTTCGCCATCATCTGCATGGGTATCTGGTGGACAGCTGTCTATAGCGGTCACCACTACATCATCGATGTCACACTGGGCATTCTGACCGCCCTCATCGGCGTACTGCTGATGGAGAAGGTCGTATTCAAGAAACTAGACAATAACAAATGAAGCAAAAGGTCTTGAAAGAGACCTTTTAGACTTCAGGCTATATGATATGAAGAGGGATAACTACACATTTTTGACCCATGGTCCGATACACCGTGTCATTTTCACGATGGCGATTCCGACCATCATCAGTATGTTATCGACGAGCATGTACAACCTCGCCGACACCTATTTCGTGGGTAGCATCAACACGCAGAGCGTGGCTGCCGTGGGCGTGTCGTTCTGTATGATGTCGGTGATCCAGGCGGTGGGATTCTTCTTCGGTCATGGTGCTGGCAACTATATCTCCCGGCAGCTCGGTGCCAAGAATGTGGAGAATGCCCAAAGGATGGCTGCCACGGGTGTCATCCTGAGTTTCATCGCAGGTCTGCTCATCGCTATCATAGGACAGGCTTTTCTCTCCCCTCTTTGTGTTTTCTTGGGTTCCACACCCACCATTCTCCCCTACACGGAGCGTTACCTGGGCATCATCTTGCTCGGCGCACCATTTATGACCATGTCGCTGACGGTCAACAACTTGATGCGCTTTCAGGGCAACACCATCTATGCCATGAAGGGTATCATGTCGGGTGTATTGCTCAATCTCATTCTCGCCCCTCTGCTGATACTTTACTTCTGTCTCGGCATCACAGGAGCAGCCATCGCTACGCTCACGAGTCAGATATTCGGTTGCATGATGCTGCTATGGATGACGACCAAAGGTCAGAACATCCGCATCCAGCCTCGTCTATTCTCTCCAACCAAGACTTACCTGAAGGAAATCGCGGCAGGTGGCACGCCATCGCTCTCACGACAGGGATTGGGCAGCGTATCCACACTGGTGCTCAACGTGGCAGCAGGCGCATACGGTGATGCAGCCATTGCCGGCATGAGCATCGTCACTCGCATCTCCTTCTTCACCTATGCCATCGTAATCGGTTTGGGACAAGGTTTCCAACCGCTTTGCGGATTCTGTTATGGGGCGAAGTTGTATCGTCGTGTACGTGATGCGTTCTACTTCTGCATCAAGTGCGGTTCGGTGTTCTTGGCAGTTTGCGCCATCGTAGGCTTCATCTTCGCAGAACCTATCATCGAGTTGTTCCGCAGCGACCCTGATGTAGTAGCCGTAGGTGCCGTGGCTTTGCGCTGGCAAGTTATCAGTTTCCCATTGGTAGCCACCATCGTGCTCACCAACATGCTGACACAGACCATCCGCAAGCCAATCCGTGCCAACCTGATAGCGGCAGCCCGCAGTGGTCTTTTCTTCATTCCACTCATCTTCATCCTCCCTCACTTCTTCGGTTTGCAGGGAGTGGAAATGTGTCAGGCATGGGCAGATGTATGCAGTTTTATCATGGCAGTGCCAATAGCCTGCAGTGCCTTCAGGGATATGAGAAGGGAGAAGCAAGCAACCATTTAACATCTTTTTTGTGCCCATTTGTACAAAAACACGCAAAATCCCCCATTCCGATTTTGCCGTTTGCTAGAAAAGTCGTATCTTTGCACCAACTTTTAAAAGCTAGAAGGTGTTGCAAGCCTTCATTTTTATTGATACACAACATACGACATGAGTAAAGATACATTAACTCATCAACTGACGGAAACCATCGAGGAGCTTTCGTGCCCAGAGTCACTGAAAGGTCTCTTCCATCAGCATCGAGACGGCAATCCACTCCCTTCGGGCAAGGCGCTCGAAGAAATCATCAGTCTGTCTCGCTCCATCCTTTTCCCTGGATATTTCGGCAATTCGTCCGTGAATATCTCCACCATCAAATACCATATCGGCGTGAGAGTTGAGAAACTCTACGAGAAACTGAGTGAGCAGATACTCGCCGGACTCTGCTTCGCCAACGACTGTGAGACGGAAACCTCACAAGAGTTGCAACACCAGCGTGCCAAGGCTGGCGTCATCGCCGCCAAAGCCATCATGCAATTTCCGAAGTTGAGACGCATCCTCGCTACCGATGTGGAGGCAGCCTATGAGGGCGACCCAGCTGCCGTGAGCCAGGGAGAAATCATCTCATGCTATCCTGTGATCAAGGCCATCACCAACTATCGCATCGCCCACGTGCTCTATGAACTAGGCGTGCCGCTGATACCTCGCATGATGACCGAGCTTGCCCATTCAGAGACTGGTATCGACATCCACCCTGAGGCCACCATCGGCAAGCACTTCACCATCGACCATGGCACGGGTGTGGTCATCGGAGCCACCTGCATCATCGGCGACAACGTGAAGCTCTACCAGGGTGTCACCCTCGGTGCCAAGAGCTTCCCACTCGACAAGGACGGCAACCCTATCAAGGGCATTCCTCGCCACCCTATCCTCGAAGACGATGTCATCGTCTATGCCAACGCCACCATTCTCGGGCGCATCACCATCGGTAAGGGATGCGTGGTGGGAGCCAACGTCTGGGTTACCAAGGACATGCAACCGAGAACCAAGAAATACAAGAAAGAGAAACAAAGTTTATTAGATATAGAATTCAATAATGGAACAGGAATTTGAACTCATTGCCAAGACCTTCATGGGCCTCGAGCCAGTCTTGGCTGAAGAGCTCACCCAGTTGGGTGCCAATAATGTACAGATCGGTCGCCGCATGGTATCTTTCACTGGCGACAAGGAAATGATGTATCGTGCTAACTTCCAGTTGCACACAGCCATCCGTATCTTGAAACCTATCAAGCACTTCAAGGCACGTTCTGCCGAGGAGGTGTACGACGAGATTCAGAAGATTAAGTGGGATGACATCTTAGACGTGAAGAAGACTTTCTCGGTAGATTCTGTGGTCTATTCAGAGGAGTTCCGCAACTCACGCTTCGTGACTTACAAGGTAAAGGATGCCATCGTGGACTGGTTCCGCGAGAAGCAGGGCACACGTCCTAACATCAGCGTTTCTAACCCTGACATCCGCCTCAACATCCATATTGCTGAGGATAAGGCTACGCTGAGTCTCGACTCAAGTGGCGAGAGTCTGCACCGCCGTGGCTACCGTCAGGAGCAGGTGGAGGCACCATTGAACGAGGTGCTGGCTGCCGGTATGATCCTGATGACCGGCTGGAAGGGCGAATGCGACTTCATCGACCCAATGTGCGGTTCGGGAACCATCGCCATCGAGGCTGCCCTCATCGCCCGCAACATCTCTCCAGGTGTATTCCGCAAGGAGTTTGCCTTCGAGAAGTGGAACGATTTCGACCAGGATCTCTTCGACATGATCTATAACGATGACTCTCAGGAGCGTGAGTTCGAGCACCACATCTACGGATATGATGTAGATATGAAGGCGGTGAACACAGCCAACCTCAACGTGCGTGCTGCCGGACTGAGCAAGGATATCACCATCGCCCAGCAGGACTTCAAGGACTTCACCCAGCCTGCCGAGAAGAGCATCATCGTGATGAACCCTCCATACGGCGAGCGTATCTCCACCCCTAACCTCCTCGGCACCTACAAGATGATCGGAGAGCGCTTCAAGAAGGCGTTCACAGGCAACGAGGCTTGGGTATTGAGCTACCGTGAGGAGTGCTTCGAGCAGATCGGTTTGAAGCCTAGCATCAAGATACCAGTTTACAATGGTAGCTTGGAGTGCGAGTTCCGCAAGTACGTGATGTTTGATGGCAAGATGAAGGAGTTCCGTTCTGAGGGCGGCATCGTGAAGACCGAGCACGAGAAGCGTGAGATGGCTCAGAAGCACCGTTTCAAGAAGGAGCGTGAGTTCAAGAAGCGCATCAGCGAGGAGACAGAGAACGACGAGGGCGACATCCGTACCTTCAAGTTCCACAACCGCCTAGAGGAGTTTGAGAAGCGTCGTGAGGAGATTCGCCGTGGCGGAAGACCTCGTGTAGGTGCATCTCGCAGACGTGACGACGATGACGACCGCAAGGGCGGACGCAGCTTCGGCGGAAAGCGTGGCGGCGACCGTGACAGACGCAGCGGCGACGGTGGCAAGCGTTTTGACAAGGGTGACAAGCGTGGCGGATTCAAGGGAGACCGCAAGGGTGGCCGTGACTTCAAGCGTGGCGGCAAGCGAGGCTTCGAGGATTTTGGCAACGACAATTAATCAGAAAGGAGTCACATATCAATGAAATCATTTCATAAAATAGCAATATCAGCATTGTTGGTTATGATGTCTATGAGCAGTGTCCATGCACAGGGAGTAGTGCCAGCACAGAAGGGCGACAAGGCGTTCACCCTCGAAGACCTCAACTTCGGTGGCAACAACTATCGCAACATGGTGGCAAAGAACCGTTGGGCTACTTGGTGGGGCGACCAACTCGTTCACCAAGACATCGATGCCTGCTACCTCGTCAACAAGGCGAACGGCAAGGAGACCAAACTCTTCAGCCTCAACGAAATCAACCAGTGGATCGCTCCTACCAAGGACATCAAAGTGAGAGCTCTCTACAACGCTGAGTTCCCTTTTGCCGACAAGAGCATCGTCAAGGTGCAGAACGGCAGCAAGATATACACCATCGACTTCAAGAAGCACCGCCTCATAAGCGAGGTGGAGTTTGGCGAGGGCGAGAATCTCTTGGAGGCCAACGCCCAACAGACTGCATACGCTTATCTGAAGGGTAGCAACCTCTGCGTACGTGTCCTCACAGGCACAAGCAGCAATGCGAATACCAAGGAGAAGAAGTCGCACGACTTCCAACTCTCCCAGGATGGCAGCCGTGAGATTGTGTATGGTCAGAGCGTTCACCGTGATGAGTTTGGCATCTCGAAGGGAACCTTCTGGAGTCCTAGCGGCGAGAAGCTCGCCTTCTATCGCATGGACCAGAGCATGGTGACCGACTATCCACAGGTGAACATCCCTGAGATAGACGACTTCAATCATCCTGAGACACAGAGTTGCATCGCAACCCCTGCCCCAGACAAGTATCCGATGACGGGAGAAACTTCCCACAAGGTAACCGTAGGCGTCTTCGACTGCACCACAGGCAAGACCATCTACTTGAAGGCTGGCGACCCTACCGACCGCTACTTCACCAATATCGCTTGGAGTCCGGACAACAAGGTAATCTATATGTTTGAGTTGAACCGCGACCAGAACGACTGCCGCCTCGTCAGCTATAATGCCGAGACGGGCGACAAGATAGCCGAACTGTATCGTGAGACCGACGAGAAGTACGTGGAGCCTTTGCATCCTATCCAGTTCTTGCCATGGAACAGCAACCAGTTTATCATGCAGAGCCAAAAGGATGGTTACAACCACTTGTATATCTGTACATTGAAAGGTGGCAAAGCTGAGGCAAAAGGTCTTTCAGCATCAGACAACGCCTCATCCATAGAGATGAAGCAGCTCACCAGTGGCAAGTGGGTAGTAATGGATGTGCTCGGCTTCTATCCTAAGCACAAGAGCATCATCATCGCTGGCAACGAGTGCTCTCCTATCCAGCGCAATATCTTCTTGGTAGATGCACAGACAGGAAAGCGTGCCATGATGGATGACAACGGCAAGGGTTGGCACAACGCTACACTGAGCGAGAGCGGAAAGTATCTCTACGACAACTACTCCACTCCAACCGTACCTCGCAAGATAGCCATCGTCAACATGGAGATAGGCGACCGCACTCCTTACTTCACCGCCGAGAACCCATGGAAGGGTTACAACGTGCCAGAGTACAGTTGCGGTACCATCAAGGCTGCCGACGGCGAGACCGACCTCTACTGGAGAATGGTGAAGCCTGTCAACTTCGACCCTAACAAGAAGTACCCTACTATTATATATGTATATGGTGGACCTCATGCCCACAACGTGGATGCCCGTTGGAACTATTGCAGCCGTGGCTGGGAGACCTACATGGCAGAGAAGGGCTATCTGCTCTTCATCCTCGATAACCGAGGCAGTGAGAACCGTGGCAAGGCTTTCGAGCAAGCTACCTTCCGACAGTTGGGACAGATAGAGATGCAAGACCAGATGAAGGGCGTGGAATACCTGAAGTCTCTTCCATACGTGGATGCCGACAGAATGGGCGTACATGGTTGGAGTTTCGGTGGATTCATGACCATCTCCTTGATGACCAACTACCCAGACGTATTCAAGGTAGGCGTGGCAGGTGGTCCTGTCATCGACTGGCACTGGTACGAGGTGATGTATGGCGAGCGCTATATGGACACTCCTCAGACCAACCCAGAGGGTTACAAGAAGACCTCCCTGCTCTACCAGGCGAAGAACTTGAAGGGCAAGCTCCAGATTATCCAGGGCTTGAACGACGTGACCGTAGTGCCACAGCACTGCCTCACCTTCCTCAAGGCTTGCATCGCAGCAGGTACTCAGCCAGACTTCTTCGTCTATCCAGGCGAGCCTCACAACATGAGAGGTCATCAGAGCACTCACCTGCATGAGCGCATCAGCCAGTACTTCTTCGACTATCTGAAGTAAGAATTCAATTATAACACATAAATACAATAACTTACAGAAATGAAAATTTTATTGTTAGGAGGCGGTGGCCGTGAGCACGCCTTAGCATGGAAAATCGCCCAGAGCGAGAAAGTAGAGAAACTCTTTATCGCTCCAGGTAACGCCGGCACACAAGAGGTTGGCGAGAACGTAAACATCAAGGCTGACGACTTCGAGGCTCTCAAGAACTTTGCTGTCGAGAGGGGTGTTGACATGGTGGTAGTTGGTCCTGAAGACCCATTGGTAAAGGGTGTCTATGACGACTTCAAGGCTGACGAACGTACCAAGAACATCCCAGTGATTGGTCCATCTAAGGCTGGTGCCGTATTGGAAGGCAGCAAGGACTTCGCCAAGCAATTCATGAAGCGTCACAATATCCCTACAGCCAAGTATGAGACCTTCGACGGCACTACTGTAGAGGAAGGCTTGAAGTTCCTGGAGACCTTGAAGGCTCCTTACGTACTGAAGGCTGACGGCTTGTGCGCTGGCAAGGGCGTTCTCATCCTCCCTACCCTCGAAGAGGCCAAGAAGGAGTTCAAGGAGATGCTCGGCGGTATGTTTGGCAACGCTTCCGCGCGTGTGGTGATTGAGGAATTCTTGAGCGGCATCGAGTGCTCCGTATTCGTCTTGACCGATGGCAAGAACTACAAGATTCTGCCTGAGGCTAAGGACTACAAGCGCATTGGTGAGCACGATACAGGTTTGAACACAGGTGGTATGGGCAGTGTAACTCCAGTGCCTTTCGCTACCAAGGAGTGGATGCAGAAGGTGGAAGACCGCATCATCCGTCCTACCGTAGAGGGCTTGGCTGAGGAGAACATCGACTACAAGGGTTTCATCTTCTTCGGTTTGATCAACGTAGAGGGCGAGCCTATGGTCATCGAGTACAACTGCCGTATGGGCGACCCTGAGACCGAGAGCGTGATGCTTCGCTTGAAGAGCGACATCGTGGATCTCTTCGAGGGCGTGGCTAATGGTGACTTGGACAAGAGAGCCATCGAGTTTGATGAGCGTGCAGCTGTCTGCGTGATGCTCGTGAGCGGTGGTTATCCAGAGGCTTACAAGAAGGGCTATCCTATCGAGGGCATCGACCAGGTGGAAGGTTCTGTAGTATTCCACTCAGGTACAGCCATGAAGGATGGACAGGTGGTAACCAATGGTGGTCGTGTCATCTGCGTGAGCAGCTATGGCAAGGACAAGGAGGAAGCCCTGAAGAAGAGCTTCGCCGAGGCACAGAAGATCCACTTCACCGACAAGTATTTCCGCTCTGACATCGGACAAGACTTGTAAACAAAGAATAAATAATAATGTATAAATGATAAATCAACCTTGCTCGAATCCGAGCAGCAAAAGGTGATATTTATTATTCATCATTTATAATTTATAATTTATTATTGTGTTAAGAAAGAAAAGAATACAAAACAAGATAGCGGCTAGCCGCTTCTCATTACCCGTAACTGCAACCCTTGCCGCCTTGGTTTGGGTTGCAGTGGGTTTTATGCAGTATAACATCTGGGTGGAGTTTGCCTTCACCATCATCTCCACCTTTCTGATGGTGGAACTCAACAACCGCAACTCCTTGATGCGCACCTACAGCCGCATGGTATCATGCAGTTTCTTGATGCTCATCACCATGGCATTCTTGCCAGACCCATCACTCAAAAGTTGTATCGTGACGATGTGTATCATCGCCTACTACCTCATCATATGGAACGGTTACCAAGACAGAGCCTCAACAGGATGGACCTTCTATGCCTTCACCTGCATCGGCTTGGCTTCGATGGTATTCGTTCAGATTGGCTATTACCTGCCATTTTTATGGCTGATGATGCAGACATGTTCCAACAACTTCAGCCTCCGCACTTTCTTCGCTTCCATCCTCGGTATCATCACCCCCTACTGGTTTGCAGCGGGCTATTACGCATATACCGACACATTGGATGACTTGCTCAATCATTTCATCGAGTTTATCAACTACAAGGAACTGTTCGATTATTCCCAAGTCACTGTGCATGAGGTCGTCAACCTCATCTTCCTCGTCATCCTGGGCATCATCGGCACCATTCATTTCCTTCATACGAGTTATGCCGACAAGATTCGCACCCGCATGATATACGACTCATTCATCCTCATGGATGTGCTGAGTCTGATATTCATCATCCTTCAGCCTCAGCACGGCAAGGAGTTGGGTGGCATCATGATAGTCAACACGGCTCCCCTCATCGCCCACTTCAGCACCTTTACGAAAGGTAAGATTACCAATATCATGTTCATCACCATATTGGTAGCAATGGCTCTGATTTTGTTGTTCAACCTGTTCTTACCAGACGTTCTTCTACTGCAATAGAAGAAGGACAAGAATTAAAGCGTGATAATTAGAGACGGAAAAGGAGATGATAGATTGGATTATAAGTTTCTTGGTGGATTGGGGCTATTGGGGAATGCTGGTAGCGGCATTTCTCGCAGGCAGTTTCTTTCCCTTTAGCAGCGAGGCTGTGATGGTGGGATTGCAAGCGGCAGGTCTGGCTCCTCTTCCACTCGTGATATATGGCAGCATAGGCAACGTGCTCGGTTCGATGTTCAACTATGGTGTGGGAAGACTGGGCAAGATGGAATGGATAGAGCGATACCTACACGTGAAGAAGGAAAGTCTTGACAAGGCAGAGCGATTCATGGCAGGACGGGGCGCATGGATGGGATTCTTCGCCTTCCTCCCACTACTAGGGAGTGCCGTCACCATCGTACTCGGATTGACCAGGGCAAACGTCCCCATTTCCATCCTCAGCATCACCATCGGGAAAGTATTGAGATATGTGCTTCTCGTATATGGTATGAGTTTCATCGTGTAAGTGAAAAATTCAAACATAAAACTAGATAGAGAATCATGAGACGACATTTACACCTTATTATATATAAGGCGGCAGAAGCTGCCAACACATTACGCTTATCCAAGAGAAAGACGACTTCTGACCGAAGCCCTATCTCGGCTTGCTGTTTTTTCTGTTGTCTTCTTCTCGCTTTTGCACTGACAAGTTGCAAAGGCAGCAAAAAGGAGACGACAAGCGATAGACCTACCTTGAGCGTCACCATCGAACCATTCCGCTACTTCGTGGAACAGATTGCTGGCGACAAGTTAAGCGTCAACGTGATGGTGCCTGCCGGAAGCAACCCGGAGACCTACGAGCCAACACCACAGCAGATGGTAAAACTCTCCAACAGCACCCTCTACTTCAAGGTGGGACGCATCGGCTTCGAGGAAACTTGGATGAAGAAGCTTACCGACAACGCTCCCGACATGAAGGTCATCGACACCTCCAAGGGCATCACTCCTGCCAAGACTGCCGGTGGCATCATCGACCCACATACATGGATGAGTTGTCAGAGTGCCCGCATCATTGCCGACAACATCTGTCAAGCCCTATGCGAGTGGATGCCAAAGGACAGTGCTTACTTCACCAAAAGATGCCAACGATTCAAAGGAATAGTTATTTCAAAGGTGGAACAAGAGATGACTCCTTATTTCCGAAAGGCGAAGGAAGCAAGGGAGCAACTCACCCAGAAGAAGGAAACAAGATTCCCATTCGTCATCTACCATCCTGCCCTCACCTACTTCGCCAAGGACCATGGATTCGAGCAACTCCCCATCGAGGAGGAAGGAAGGGAGCCGAGCATCGCACAACTTCAGGCGCTCATCAATCGAGCCAAGCAAGACCAAATCAAGACGGTATTCATCCAGAAAGAGTTTGCCAATCGCAACACCCAGACTTTCATAGATGCCACAGGCTCGCATGCCATCGAGATCAATCCGTTGGCTTATGATTGGGCTACAGAGATGGTCTCCATCGCCAAGAAATTTGCCAAGAGCTATGACATAGAAATGAAATCATTCTGCAAGGAAATACACCATTCCATAAGGAAGTAAAACATTCCATAAGAAATTAAAAGAATCGCTTATGTCAACAATCATCAAAATAGAACATCTCCACGCTGGTTACGAGGGGAAGGAAGTACTCAGCGACATCAACCTCACCGTGACGAGCGATGACTACCTGGGCATCATCGGACCTAACGGTGGTGGCAAGACTACGCTCATCCGCCTCATCCTCGGACTGATGAAGCCGACGAGCGGAACCATTCGATTCTTCAAGGAGGAGAAAAGCAAGGGAGAGACTCGTCAGGACAAGGAAGAAAAGGGAGAGACAAATGAGGACAAGCATCTGAAGGAGGTAAAGGAGATTTCCATGGGATACCTCCCTCAATATAATGCTCTCGACAAGCAATTTCCTATTTCCGTCTATGAGGTCGTGCTCTCTGGTTTGAGCAAGAGCAAGAAACTCTTCGCCCGATATACGAAGGCACAACACCAGCAAGTGCTTGACACACTGGAGCGTATGCAGCTCACCGACCTCAAGGACCGACATATCGGAGCCTTGAGCGGAGGACAGTTGCAGCGAGTGCTCCTCGCCCGTGCCATCGTCGCCAAGCCCGATGTCGTGATACTCGATGAGCCTAACACCTACATCGACCGCCGATTCCAAAAGCAGATGTACGAGATGCTGGAGCAAATCAACAAGGAGTGCGCCATCATCATCGTGAGCCACGACATAGCCGAGGTGCTCAACAACGTGAAGCACATCGCCTGCGTCAACCATCACTTGCACTACCACGACACAGCCGATATGCCGAGGGAGAAACTCGAAGAGCACTTCCTGAAAGTATAGAAGGAAAACTAAAACGACAAAGATAGAAATTGAAGGATAGAAGGATAAGAGATGAAGATAGAAACCAAAAGATAGAAGACTGAGGAAAGAAGGTTCGCCAAAAAGCGAGCCTTTTTCTGTATATTCTTGCAAGATTCTTCCCTTTCCGCTATTATTTTCGCAAAAAGATTTAAAAATCCGCATTAATATCACATATTGTCATATTTTATACGTACCTTTGCATCATCTTAGATACGAGAAGGGGAGATTCGCCTCCATTTGCCAACGAGAAAGGGAGAAATACTTCCAAAATCAAACGAGAAAGGATAAAATATGATACAGACGATTTCATTAGATATGTTGCAGTCAACCGGCATCGGCGCCCTGGCACTGCTCTTGGGTATGTTGATGACACGTAACATCAAATGGCTACAGAAGTTTTGTATTCCATCGCCTGTATCGGGAGGACTCGTCTTCTCCATCGCCACACTCATCCTCTACAAGGTTTTTCACATCGAACTCACCTTCGACGGCACATTGAAGGATGTCTTCATGCTCGCCTTCTTCACCTCCGTGGGCTTCCAGTCCAACCTGAAGGTATTGCGACAAGGCGGCAAGACACTCGTCCTGATGCTTTGTCTCTTGGTGGGCATCATTGTATTGCAAAATGCAATGCCACTCATCATCACTAAATTACTGGATGTCAGCCCACTTATCGGTATGGCGGCTGGATCCATCTCCATGGCTGGCGGTCATGGTACGGCAGGCGGATTCGCATCGGTATTGGAACACCTCGGACTACAGGGCGCAGGCACCGTCTCCATGGCGGCGGCTACCTTCGGACTGATAGCAGGCTCGGTGATCGGTGGACCTATCGCGGAGAAGTTGATTCGCACCAAACTCACCTACGAGCACGAGATTGTCAAAGACTATGAGATAGACCCTGCCATGGCTGGTATCGAGAGTGACGAGCAGTCGCCTGCCGGTCGTGAGAAGCACCTCAGTAGCCACGAGATAGAATTCCAGCACTATGCCAATGCCACCTACACCCTCTTGGTAGTTATGGCTTTAGGCACGGTGATGAGCAAGTTGCTCCAGAGCACAGGCATCACCTTCCCTACCTACTTCGGTGCCCTCATCGTGGCAGCCGTCGTACGCAATCTGATAGAGATGACACCCTGGCGCAAGAAGTTGGAGATGGAAAAGATTGTCAGCGTGGGCAACATCTCGCTCTCCGTATTCCTTGGCATGGCGATGATTTCGCTCAAACTTTGGGAACTATCTAGCCTTGCCCTCCCACTCATCAGCATCCTGGTATGCCAAGTCATCATGATGATGCTGCTCACCTACTTCCTCGCCTTCCGTCTCTTGGGAAGCGATTACGATGCAGCCGTACTAGTGGCAGGTATCTGCGGATTCGGTCTCGGTGCAACGCCTAATGCGATGGCTAACATGAGCGCCGTCTGCTACAAGTACCACTACACGGTGAAGCCATTCCTCATCGTTCCTATCATCGGAGCCATGTTTGTCGATCTCATCAACACGGGCATCATCACCACCTTCCTCAACTGGATAGGATAATCACAAGAGATGCAAACACAAAGCATTCCTGAATCAAATATAAAACGTATAGCCATTCCACTGTCACTGCAAGACAGCCGAATGGCTATATTTCTGTGTGCAAATATATAATATAACCTAAAAAACAAACGCCAAAAACTCTTATTTCTTTTCTTTTTAGTAACTTTGCACCGTTGTATGCCTAGAAAGGAGCATCGGAATGCTTAGACAGACGAGAAAAACCGCTTGACTAGGTAGCCCAAATGCCCACCCTTTGGGCAATCATTGCCCTTGGCTTGGGACTAAAAAGTATATCATATTAAAGTTTATAAGCAATAATGAAACAGTACAAATTAGTGGACAACATCTTCGGTTGGGTAGCATTTATCATCGCTGCCTTCACCTACTGCTCCACAATTGAGCCGACAGCCAGTTTCTGGGACTGTCCTGAGTTTATTACGACCGCTTACAAGCAAGAGATCGGTCACCCACCTGGGGCACCATTCTTCATGCTTTTGGGCAATTTCTTCACCCATTTCGCTAGCGACGCCACACAGGTGGCTAAGATGGTGAACACGATGAGCGCACTACTCAGTGCTGTCTGCATCATGTTCCTCTTCTGGACCATCACTCATTTGGCTCGCAAGCTCATCATCAGCGACTGGAAAGAGATGACCACCGCCAAGATGATAGCCATCGAGGCATCTGGTATGGTGGGCGCACTCATCTACACATGGAGCGATACCTTCTGGTTCTCTGCCGTGGAGGGTGAGGTATATGCCTTCTCGTCTGCCTTCACAGCAGTCGTTTTCTGGCTGATACTGAAGTGGGAAGACCACGCCGACGAACCTCATAGCGACCGATGGCTCGTGCTCATCGCCTATATGACTGGTTTGAGTATTGGTGTCCACTTGCTCAACTTGCTTTGCATCCCTGCCATCGTATTGGTATATTACTATAAGAAGGTGCCAGAGGCCAACCTCAAGGGTTCCTTGATTGCACTCATCGTGTCCTTCCTCGTAGTCTTTGCCGTATTGTATGGTGTCGTACCAGGCATCATCACCGTGGGCGGATGGTTTGAGTTGTTCTTCGTCAACGTGCTCGGCTGTCCTTTCAACACAGGTGAGATTGTCTATATCATCTGCCTTGTGGCAAGTGTCATCTGGGGTATCTACGAGACCTTCAATGCCTGCGACAAGAACGTGAAGCGACAGAACATCGCCTTCATCCTTGGCTTCGGTATGCTCGGCATCCCATTCTATGGATATGGTTGGAGCGCCGTCATCTGTGGCATCATCGTGATGGCTATCCTCTGGTTTGTGCTCAACTACAAGCGCAAGCAGGAAGTGGTGACTGGCACCGACGAGACCACCGGCATCGTCAAGAAGAAGATACAGCTCTTGCCTCTCATCTCAGCACGTATCAAGAACACAGCGTTGCTCTGCATGTTGATGTTGATGATCGGTTACTCCAGCTACGCCCTCATCGTTATCCGCTCTTCTGCCAACCCTCCGATGGACCAGAACTCTCCTGAGGACATCTTCACCCTTGGCAGTTACTTGAGCCGTGACCAGTATGGCGACCGTCCTCTCGCCTACGGACAGGCATACACCTCACAGGTTGCCCTCGAAGTAGATGGCAACATGTGCAAGCCAGTGATGGAGGAAGGCGCTCCTGTATATCAGCGCAAGGAGAAGGCTTCGAAGGACGAGAAAGACTCTTACTTCGTAGTGAGCCACAAGAATAAGTACAAGTACGCACAGAATATGTTGTTCCCTCGTATGTATAGCTCTGCTCACGCACAGGCTTACGAGGACTGGATGGGCGGCGTGGATGGTACCGAGGTACCTTACGACCGTTGCGGTGAGAACATCATGGTGAAGGTTCCTTCACAGATCGACAACCTCCGCTTCTTCCTCTCCTATCAGTGTAACTTCATGTACTGGCGTTACTTCATGTGGAACTTTGCCGGTCGCCAGAACGACATCCAGGGCAATGGCGAGCCAGAGCATGGTAACTGGATCACTGGTTTCTCATTCATCGATGATGCGATGTATGGCGACCAGAGCAAGTTGCCTGACGACTTGAAGGAGAACAAGGGACACAACGTGTTCTACTGCATGCCTTTGATTCTCGGCCTCATCGGTCTCTTCTGGCAAGCTTGGTACACTCGCAAGCGCAAGGTAGTCAAGAATGGCAAGGAGGAAGAGGTCATCTTCCCTATCGGCATCCAGCAGTTCTGGGTAGTGTTCTTCCTGTTCTTCATGACAGGTCTTGCCATCGTCATCTACTTGAACCAGACTCCAATGCAGCCACGTGAGCGTGACTATGCTTACGCCGGTTCATTCTACGCATACGCTATCTGGTGCGGTCTCGGCGTTCTCGCCATCCTCGACCTCTTGAAGAAGAAGTTGAAGGTAAGCGGTACAGCCGTAGCAGCCATCGTGGCTGTTCTCGCCCTCTTGGTTCCTATCCAGATGGTATCTCAGACATGGGACGACCACGATCGCTCAGACCGTTACACTTGCCGTGACTTCGGTCAGAACTATCTGATGTCACTCCAGGAGAAGGGCAATCCTATCATCTTCACCAATGGTGATAACGATACCTTCCCACTCTGGTACAACCAGGAGGTGGAAGGCGTAGGAACCAACGACCGTGTCTGCAACTTGAGCTACCTCCAGACCGACTGGTACATCGACCAGATGAAGCGTCCTGCTTACGACTCTCCATCTGTGCCAATCTCTTGGCCACGTCTCGACTTCTGCTCAGGTACCAATGAGTACGTATCCGTGGAGCCTGAGGCTAAGCAGCAGATTCTCGACTTCTACAAGGAGAGCCCAGAGGCTGCCAAGAAGCAGTTTGGCGATGAGCCATTCGAGTTGAAGAACGTCTTGAAGTACTGGGTACGCAGCAAGAACCCTGATATGCACGTCATCCCTACCGACACCCTCTACCTCACCATCGACAAGGAGGCTGTGAAGAAGAGCGGCATGATGATGGCTTCTGATACCATCCCAGACAAGATGGTCATCTCACTGAAGGGCAAGAGTGCGCTCTACAAGGGCGACTTGATGATGCTGGAGATGTTGGCACAGTGCAACTGGACTCGCCCTCTCTATGTAGCCTTGACCGTAGGTGAAGACAACTACATGAACTTGGGTGACAACTTCGTACAGGAAGGTCTTGCCAACCGTATCACTCCATTCACCACCAACAAACCTGGTGCCAAGAACTTCGATACGGAGAAGGCATATCATAACATCATGACACGATTCAAGTTTGGTAACTTGAAGCAGAAGGGACTCTACATCGACGAGACCACCATGCGCATGTGCTATACCCACCGCCGCTTGTTGGCTCAGACAGCCCTCCAGTTGATTGCCGAGAACAAGAAGAAGAAGGCTCTCAACATCTTGAACAAGGCTTACGTGGAGATTCCAGCATACAATGTCACCGTCAACTATATGAGTGGCGGTCTCGACATGGCTCGTGGCTATGCGATGGCAGGCAATATGGCAAAGGCTAAGGAGTATGTGAGTGCTACCTGGAAGAACGCCAGCCAGTATCTCTCTTACTACTTGTCGCTCGATGCCAACCGCTTCTCTCAAGCACAAAGCGACTGCATCCGTCAGATTATGATCATGCAGAGCATCTGCGAGGTAGCAAGCATGGTAGATTTGAAGACTGCCAAGAAGTACGAAGAGCAGCTCAACCACCTCTACACCTTGTATCGTGGACGTGGCGGTCAGATGCCTAGCGGCGCAGGCGAATAAAGTAAGTTTGGCATTCAAGCATCTAGATTGAAAACAATAAGAATATGTAGATTATAGGGCAGCCCAACACTGCCCTATAATTTTATGATAACCGATAATATCAACCCGAAATGTTTATAGAGCAACCAGCCAAATGGCTCAGATGGCTTTATCCGAAGGCTATCTGGCGAATGAATCCGAAGGAGCATTCCGTCTATCTCACCTTTGATGATGGTCCTATCCCAGAATCGACTCCATTCATCCTGGAGACACTGAGGAAGTACAACATCAAGGCGACATTCTTCATGGTGGGCGAGAACGTATTGCGCAACCATGACCTCTATAATCAAATCGTTGCCGAAGGACACCAGGTGGGCAACCATACCTTCAACCACATCGGAGCCCTCAAGCACCGTGTCATCTCTTACGTCTTGAACACCAACAAGGCGAACGAGTTGATTCACGCCCATCTCTTCCGTCCGCCTCATGGATGGATGCGCCCTAGCGAGTACTGGTGGTTGCACCGCACCTACAAGGTCATCATGTGGGACTTGGTGACACGTGACTACTCCAAATGGCTCACTGCCGAGGATGTGGTGAACAATGTGAAGAGATATGTCCGAAATGGCAGCATCATCACCTTCCACGACTCACTGAAGAGCATCGAGAAGTTGAAGACTGCCCTCCCACAAGCCATCGAATGGCTCATGGAGCAAGGGTATGAGTTTAAGACATTTGAGTGATACTCCTCCCTTTACCATAAAGGATGAAGGAAATACATAAATAGACAGAATTATGAGCAAAAGAATCAATAGTTACAGGGCAGTGGCAGCCTTTGTGCGTGGCTTCTTCGAGGCTTACGCCCGTGGCATCATCGACGCTACGATAGAGGGCAACGACTTCCAGAAGAAGAACGACCCTAAGCAAGTGAAGCAGATGATGCTGGAACATTATGGCGAGGTAAACCAATACTACTTCGACATCATGTTCTCCACCCTCGTGCGCCTTAACTACCCTACTGCCGAGGAAGCCAACGAGCGCATGCAGAAGAACTTCGCTGCCTTGAAGGAGGCAGACAAGACCTTCGAGCCTACCATGCTCGACTACTTGCGCATCGCCTGCAAGTCGCCTCAGCTCTACAAGGCGATGGAGGCTGAGTACAAGCGCAACTTCACTTGGCTCTTGCAAGGCAAGTTTACGACCATCGAGGAACATGTGCGTGACTACACCCACGGCGTTCTCATCAGTCTTGCCGATGAGCCGATGGCGATTCACCTCCTCGTCCGCATCATCGTGAAGGCATACGCTGCCGGCATGAAATGCGCCAGTCAGGAAGGCAAGCAGCCATCCCTCCACATGCCTACCCTACACGGCATGTTGCTCAACAATGTGAACATCCTCCTCAACGAGGCACCTTTGAAGAGCAACACCGAAGACCCTGTCGCCCTATTCAAGGAAGCCTGCAAGAACCAGGAAGAAAACATCAACGTCCTCTTCAACACCTTGAATGATGCCATGAAGGAGCTGGCAGAGGAATAGAAACAAACATATCTCATAGCAGCTGTTGTACGAATGCACATCAGCTGAAAGTCTAACGGCTTGCACTCCTATCAGAAAGGGAATGCAAGCCGTCTTTATGGGATGAATATTGATGGTTACGCACCTATCTCAGTGGTAGTACGCTTCAATTATTGCATATCATATACCACCTGCATGAGCTTCTTGCCTAGGGCATCTGCTTCCTCCATCGTGGAAGCCTCGCTATATACACGGATGATAGGCTCAGTGTTACTCTTGCGGAGATGTACCCACTTGTCAGGGAAGTCAAGCTTCACGCCATCGATATCCGTTACCTGTACATCCTTCTCCTGACCATACATTTCCTTCACCTTCACCAAGATGGCATCCACATCGGTAGAAGGTGTCAAGTCGATACGATTCTTGGCAATGAAGTAGTTAGGGAAGGATGCACGAAGCTCGCTCACCTTGCAACCCTTATGTGCCAAACTGCTCAGGAACAAGGCGATACCTACCAAGGCATCACGACCATAGTGACTCTCTGGATAGATGACTCCACCATTGCCCTCGCCACCGATGACAGCATGAACATCCTTCATCTTGGTGGTCACGTTGACCTCACCTACCGCAGCAGCAGTATAGACACCGCCATGCTTCTCGGTCACGTCACGTAGCGCACGGGTAGAAGACAAGTTGCTTACGGTGTTGCCAGGAGTCTTGCTGAGCACATAGTCGGCAACGCTTACCAAGGTATATTCCTCGCCAAACATCTTGCCGTCCTCGCAGATGAACGCCAAGCGATCGACATCAGGATCGACTACGATACCCATGTCATAACCACCCTTCTTCAACTCATCCATGATACCACCCAAGTTCTTCTCCAGTGGCTCTGGGTTGTGAGCGAAGTCACCATTCGCCTCACCATTGAGGAACTTGTACTCTACGCCGAGCGCATCGAGCAACTCAGGAAGGATGATACCACCCACAGAGTTGATGGAATCCACGCACACCTTGAAGTGAGCATTCTTGATAGCCTCCACATCCACTAGTTTTAATGACAAGACAGCATCGATATGGCGCTTGTTGAATGTATCGTCCTCTGTATATTTTCCGAGATTGTCAACCTCCGCATACTCGAAATCTTCCTTCTCTGCGATAGCCAACACCTCGTTACCATTGTTCTTGGTCAAGAACTCGCCTTTCTCATTCAGCAACTTCAAGGCGTTCCACTGGCGTGGATTGTGAGAAGCTGTGATGATGATACCGCCAGCCGCACCACTCATGGTAACAGCCAGCTCAGTGGTAGGAGTTGTGGCAAGACCGATGTTGAGCACGTCATAGCCCATGCCCATCAAGGTACCACAAACCACGTTCTTCACCATCTCGCCAGAGATACGTGCATCACGACCCACCACGATGGTGTTGCTCTGGGATGCACCGTTGCGACGAATGAAAGTAGCGTATGCAGAAGTAAACTTCACGATGTCGAGCGGATTGAGAGTATCGCCCGCTGGTCCGCCGATAGTACCACGGATACCAGAAATTGACTTAATCAGTGTCATAAATATCTTACGATTTAAATGAAATGTCTATAACTTATCAATAAGGGATGTCTATAAACGAGAAAGCAGAAAAGTCTTAACGACCCTTCTGCAATGTCATGTCATACAAACAGGAGTACACACTTCCCGAAGCTGTGGTAGAACCATAGGTATGAGGTACCAACAAGCGCACGTGGGCTAGTTTCTCGCCCTCAGCATTGCCACGACCTATCTTCACCCAAGAGAATGGAGTCAACCATCCAGATGGCACCGTACCGCTCACACCAGAGGAGGTATAGCCACTCTGATTGTAAGTGTGTGCGAAGACACTCTTGGTAGGCTCTACGAAGAGACCGGTGAAAGTACCTGAAGTATTGGTAACTCTCAACTTATCCACATAGAAAGAATAAGCTGGGATGTTATTGCTACAAGTAAGAGCTGCATCGCAAATCTTGGCACGCTGATTGAGTGAATACTCGTCGAAGCGAACGAGCACTTCCTCAGAATGGTCCTTCTTGATATAATCACCACAACCAGGTTCCAACACCTGCATATAGATGCCATTGCTCTCGAAGAGCACATACTCGTTCTTTCCTCCCCTGGAAACTGGGACGGTATCAGTAAGTGGAGTCACGCCATTGTCAAAGCGCTCCTTGAACTCCTTCTCTGAAATCACTGTGATCTGCTCATTGCGCAAGAAGGCACTGATGGAATCACGCTCAGTCTTCACGAGGTCTGCGTATGTCTCTGTATCATCGCAGGCTACCATTGAAAACATGGCGGCGACTGCCATTACTATCAATAAAATCTTCTTCATTATGATATTTTATTCCTTTTTTAGTGGCAAAGGTACAAAAAAGATAACAGACTAACGAGAGATAATAGGCGATTTTATTATAATTTATCACTTATTATCATCCAACGCTAGTCTTTATCCAATACTTAACAAAATTTCGAGCCGCCTATCGCAACAAATGGGCATACGCCTCTATCGCCTGACAAGCAATGCGCTCTGCCTCCTCCATCGTCGCATTCAGTCTGCCACCCGAAGCATTGAGGTGTCCGCCTCCATTGAAAAACTCGGCTGCTACCTTGTTGCATGGGAAGTCATCCACAGAACGGAGACTCACCAAGATGCGTCCATCCACCTCGGTATCCTCACGAAGGGAGATGGTGAACTTCATACCACGGATGCGCAATGGCTCGTTGACCAATCCTTCCAAATCGCCCTTGATAAAGCCATATCGCTTCATCTCCTGACGAGTGACCGCATAAAAGGCGGCATGCAAATCCTCGAAGACATGCAACTTTCTGTCCATCAAGTGTCCACGGAACCGGATGGCATTGGAAGAGAAATTATTGAACACCTTGCGATAAATCTTGTCCTTGTCGATTTCCTTAGTCAGCAGTTCACTGATAATCAAGAAGATCGCAGGGTCGTTGGAGTTGTAAGTGAAACCACCGGTATCAGTCATCATACCGCAATAGATGCAAGTGGCGAAATACTTGCCTAGCTTCCCGAAGCCACCCAACTGCCATACGATGCGGAATATCAACTCGCTCGTACTGCTCATGTGGGGATGAGACACCAGCAAATCGACAGGTAACTCAGGGTTGAGATGATGGTCGATCATCACCTTCTTAGCCTTGCAAGAGGTGAGCACATGCTGCATGTCGTCCAGGCGCCCTGCCCCATTGAAGTCGAGACAGAACACAAGGTCGGCTTCCTCGAAAATCTGAGCCACCTCCTCAGGATGCTTGTCGTAACGCACCACCTCACCACATGCCCTAGGCAGCCAACTGATGGAGTCGGGAATGAAGTCGGGCACGCAAACCTTGGATTCCTTGCCCAAAGAGCGCAGATAATGCGCCCAACCAAAGGAGGAACCTATCGCATCACCATCAGGCGACTTGTGGCAGCAGATGACAATATGCTGAGAAGCCGCTATCATCTCTTGGAGGGTAGCGGCTTCTTGTTCTGATAAAATATTAATCTCCATTAAAAGAGCTTGTTAGGATAAACACCCTCATCGATCAAACTCTGGATCTTATCTACTACGCTCTGACGGTCGGCAGCGTATGTTACGCCAAACCACTTGCTGGTAGTATCCAAGACCTTCACGGTAGCTGTACCCTCGTTGATGAGCTTATTGACCATCAATGGGATAAAGAACTCAGCCTTCTTGTTCTCCATGTTCTTAGGGTCGCTCAAGAACTCCTTGAAGTACTCCTCGCTATGCTCGAAGTAGTCAGGTGTAAAGCCCCAAACATTCATAGAAACAGGAGTGTTGTCCTCTACAGCAACCCACTTGCCTTCCTCGTCCTTGTAAGATACCTTACCGTCGATACGCATGATTTCAGTGCGCTCTACACAAGTAGTCAAGTTCTCGTCTGCATCCTTAGAGCAGATACCACGTGCTACGGTACCATTGTCGCTCAAGGTATTGCCTACACGGAAACCTACCATTGCATAACGGTTCTTGCTACCCTCAGGAAGCTCAGAGAGGAACTTACCGATGACCATGAAGCAGTCACGGTTGTAGAAGTCATCACAGTTGATGACGCAGAAAGGCTCCTTGATGATGTCCTTAGCCATCAATACAGCATGGTTGGTACCCCATGGCTTCTCACGACCTTCTGGTACAGAGAATCCCTCTGGGAGATCGTCCAATGCCTGGAAGCAAAGTTCTGCTGGGATATGCCCCTCATATTTAGAAAGGATTTTCTCGCGGAACTGATCCTCAAAGTCCTTGCGGATCACGAAAACAATCTTGCCAAAACCAGCCTGGATAGCGTCATAAATACTGTAGTCCATGATGGTCTCACCGTTAGGACCTAAACCATCAAGCTGTTTCAAACCTCCGTAGCGGCTTCCCATGCCAGCCGCCAAAAGCAATAGTGTTGGTTTCATATTCTTATTTATTTAATAGTTGATAGTTGAATATTCTTATTGATTGTCTATTCTATCTGGATGCAAAAGTAATAAAAAAATAGCGAGCAGCGGAATATTTCTTCGTCTTTTTTAAATTTATGTCAAACAAAATAGAAGATTGTCCATTTTATTCTCCGATTCCTAGCAATTTTCCAATATATCTGCTTGGCGAATGCGACTAGGAGTATAAGCCGATGCGACTAGGAGTGTAAGCCGATGCGACTAGGAGTGCAAGCTGATGCGACTAGGAGTGCAAGCTGATGCGACTAGGAGTGCAAGCCGATGCTCCTTAGAATGGATAGCCGACCGCTAGATGTAAACTATGCGAGTCCTTGAATCGCTCGATATTATAGAAGCCCTTCTTGCTGGTATCGTATGGTAGATGAAGTCCTACACCCCAGTCCAAGCGAATCACAAACATGCCCATGTCATATCTCACTCCGACACCGGTACCCACAGCCATCTGCTTGAAGAAGTTCTTTGCCTCAAACTTGCCATTCGGACTGTATTCTTGCTCGTGCATATTCCAGACGTTACCCATATCGAGGAAGATGGCACCATAAAGGTCACCCCATAACTTCGGACGATACTCCACATTGGCAACAAACTTGATGTCGCCCGTCTGGTCGATATATGAATAGCGGCTATTGGCTGGCTGATACTTACCCGGTCCGATGCTTCTTACATTGAAGGCACGGATGCTGTTGGCACCTCCTACATAAAACTGCTCGTAATAAGGTGCCTTCTCGGTATTGCCGTAGCTCCAAATCACACCGGCATTGACATGTCCCACCAAGTAGGATGTCTCCGTCAATCGCCAAGACTTCACGAAGTCGGTCTCCAACTTCAAGAACTGCGCGAATGGATTGCGGAACATCTGCTTGTCCTTCTCGTTCCATTTTCTGCCACCTATCATATAACCCGTAGCCAAGATATTGCCTGCCTCGCTCACCGTGGTGGACCAGGTGATGGGACTGCGATAGTCGAGCGGACTATTATAGGTATAGGTATATGACATCTTCGGCACAAACTGGTCGCGCATCGAAATCTGAAGATAAGGATGCTGCGAGATGATACTATCGAAGGCTGCCGAGCGAGAGTTCATGTACTCATAAGACAGCACCAACGGACTGAACGAGTGATGGTGCTGAGCCGAGGTCGCCCAATCGTAGGTCAACTCTCCCGACACCACATGGCGGCGGAAGTAAGAAGCACGGTTGAGCACATTCATGGAGGCCTTCACCGTGGTGGTTGGCGTACCATAGTATCGGCGTGGGTATTTTCCCTGACGGAAACGGCGCTCATTCTGCGACATCGTACGGAAGAGATTCCAAGGGGTGATGAGGCGTGGGAAAACCAGGGCGACATCCGAACCATACTCATAGCTATTGATATGGGTAGCCTTGGCACCCGTCTTGTTGATGGTCTGCCACTCATAAGAGCCATGCAGATTGATGTCGAGTTTCTCGCCACCTCTAAAAGCATTGCGCTTGGTGAGACCGACCACCAACTCCGGACCGACTCGTCCGGTAGTCTTGCCCTTGCCATTCGCCTCCACATAGAAGTCGTATGGCTTGTCGAACACCAAGTCGATTTGTGCATCCAAGGTATCGCTATACACCGCACAGCCATCAGCGAGATGCTGCTCCAATGCAAGCTCGTTGCGAGGCGTAAACTGGATGCTGCTATAACTGAACAAGCCCATCGACTGGAGATGACGCTTCGCCGCCTCCTCGTTCTCTACCTTGTAAAGGCGGCGTGGGAAGAGTTTCAAGTCTTTCAAGACGATACCTGGTCGAATCGGAATCTTGCGACCATTGTAGAAGAAGCCCAACTTGCCACGAACAAAGGAGTCTTTCAATTCCTCATTGAACTGCTTACGGAAGTTGAACTTCACGTTGCCAATATAATAGCGATTGTTCACCATGGTGTCGATGCTATCCGCCATCACCAAGCGCACTTGCGCCTTGCCTGGCGCGCTCAAGGTGTCTGCCAGATAAGAGGCATAGCCATTCTTGTAATAATAATATCCATTGTTGCGGAAAAGTCGGGTGATGCGCTGGCGCTCCTGCTCCAACTTGGACACATTGAAAGGATCGCCCTTCTTGATAATCGCCTGTGACAAGGTGGAATCGAGAAGACGCTTGCCTGCCTCAGGGAAACCGAGATACTGGATGCTATCCAATGTCCAAAGATGACCGAAATCCACTTGATATGCCACCTTTGCCGTCTTCGGATTCTTGCCCGTGATGACGTCATAGGAGACCTTACTGTTGAAATAGCCAAACTTGGCGAGCTGGTTCTGAGCCACCTGCGCACGGAGCTGCGGATTGACATTGTTCATCAACTTTGGCTTTGATCCAAAAGCCTTGGTAATCCACTTGGCGATAGCACCATCCGACTGCGAGAAAGCATTCCATACCCACAGACGCACAGGGAAAGGCATACGATAATAGCTGCTTCCGAAGAGTGCACCATTCGGAGCCGACGCCAGCACGTTTTCCATTTCCAAGATGGTGGTGTCGGCATAAGACGACTTCTCGTAGTTGACATATTCGATAGGCTTCAATCCCGTAAAGAGCTGTTCGCCTTCCTTCAATGCACTGGTGGAAGAGCACGACCAAAGCATGGGCATCGCCAAGAGCAGTGCCCATATATATATAATAAGGTATAGTCTATTTCTTTTCATCATTTCTTGTAATCTAGCGAAAACTTCACTTCTTCTCATTCAATGGGTCGAAGAATCTCGGCTTGGTTTGCACACTATCCGTCGTCTTCTTCTGCACGGCAGTATCCGGTTTCATCACTGGCAAAGCCTGCTTGTCGCTCTTAAAGCGGAAGATGTCGGAGAAGCGAGACAACTTCCTGCGCCACATGAAACCGACACCATACTCACCTATCAGTCCCTCCAACCAGTCGTAGGTATTGTTGTTGTAAAAAGCACGGATGTATTGCGAAGCGCCTTCATTGAGACGATACTGCAATTCGACATTATTGAAGAAAGCGTCATTGTTGCTGGCGTTCTCCAGTTCCGCACCCGTAGAAACTTGTCCACCGATGCTGAAACTCAATCGGTTGTTGAAGAATCGCTTGGCAAACTTGAAGTTGTAGTCGGTATGCAAACCACCTGCCGCATTCATAGAGTTATCGACCGTCATGCCCACATCGAGTCCCAATGAGCGCATGGCAGAACCAGCGATATTGTTGATTTCTGAATTGAGGAAGCTGCTCAATGCGTTGTTCATGGAGAAGGCACTGGTATTGCCACCTGCCAGATACATACCCGATGCCAACATGGTGACGGCTATCTTGCCTCGCTCCTCAATACTCATCGTGTTCAACTCATCCTGCATCGTCATGTCGTTTGGTGCAGAGATGATAAACTGGATACCTGGTTTGCTCAAGGTCTGCGTCAGTTTAACACCGCACACGAAATCCACTGAGCGACCGGTTCCCTCACCCTCATTCACCGTTGACTTCATGTTTTCTGTCGCCGTGATATTCAGTGTTGGGTTGAATGGATCGCCCGTAAACTCGATGTAACTTCCGTCCTGGATGGTAAAGGTCTTGAGCGGAATCACTGGGAGCGAATACTTCATCTCACCATTGCTGAGAGTATATTTACCGGTCAGTTGGATGCTCTCCGTCGGATTGTAAGTCATCTGGAGGTCACCACCGCCCATCAAGTCGATGTAGTTGGTCTGGTCGGCATTCAAGGCACAGAGGATGTGAGCCGACTCGTCAATCGACATGCTGAGCAACATGTCGAAACCTTCGATGGCAGGGCGTACTACTGGTTCCTCCTTGCCATTCTTGAAGTCGGTGAATTTCACAAGCTCATCCAACTGGTTGTCGGTAGAAAGTTCCGACTCTCGCAAGATATAGGTCATATCGGTATTGCCCAGTACATCCAACTTTCCTCGCATTCGAAGACTCGAAAGCGGTCCTTTCATCATACCGAAGAAATTGACATACGCCTTGCCGAATGCCTCTGAGCGCAAGTTCTCCTTGGCATCGATGAGCAGGAAGTTTTGCGCACGCATCTTCACGTCAAGCATCATGCGGTCAAGGTTGGAGAAGTCGAGGCTTCCTTGTACGGTGAGCGGACTCTCATTGTTGGCATACATCATGAAGTTCTCGAAGAGCAACTTGCTGTCGCTGATTCTCACAGGGTCGTCGTCGAATCGCATCGAGACACCATACGGCTCGCTCACGAGATAAGCGGAGTCGAGATATACTTCACCTTCCACATGAGGCTTGTCCAAAGAACCTTTCACGGTCAGGTCGCCCTCGCCATATCCCTTCAGACCGATGATTTGGTCGGGCACAAAACCATTTACAAAGTGGAGCGGCAGTTTCGCCAAGCCCACCTTGGCATCCAGGTAGCCTGCCCCTTCGGAACGATAGGTACCCTTCACGGTGGCTACCTCCTCACCTTCATAATTGAGAATGCCATCGACATAGTGAGAGCCATCACTCTTAGGCATATAGACGAACTCGGAGCCGACATTGCCCATCGGACACTTCTCATACACCAAGTTGGCGATGCTGAGATTGGAAGACACGGAGAGTTCCTCCTTGGTCTGGATGACGTGGAAGTCACCGTCCATGATGCCCTCTATGTCTGGCATGTAAGGGATGACGCTCAACACCTTGTCAAGGTTGAAGTTGCTCAAGCTGACGGTGATGTCTTGCAAGGCATCCTCATTGTCATCATCCGAATAGATGCGAAGTCCCATGTCGCCCGCCGCCTTCAATATCAAGTTGGCAGACACACGCTGGTCATCTCGCAACATCAAGTAGTTGTCGTCATTGGCTGTGAACTTCTTATAGCCCAAGATAGGATGCGTATCTATCAGCGACACCTTGATGCCATTGTCTTGCATCATGGCTGCCAAACCGACATCCACGCCCAACTTGTTGTTGGCATCATATATCTTGGCGGCGATATTGGAGCCACGCTCCTGCAACTCGCCATCCACCAAGGCACGGAAGGTGTATTGCGGATTTTGCTTGTTGTTCTGCACTCGTGCAGAATACTTGATGGTATCCCCCTGAGTATGGATGAGCGCACGGATGGTATCGAGTTGGATGCCCTGAGCTACCAGGGAATCGATGTTGAGATAACCATTCAAGCCAGCTATCGGCGAGGCATTCAAGTCCATCTCCACCGACTTAAACTGATAACCGCAGTATTCGATGAAGCGAGAAATGAAGTTACTCTTGCCAGTGGAGAGATAGATATGTCCCAATGGGAACTGGCGACGGATACGCACTTGGTCGATGCGGCGTTCCTTCATCTGGGTTGCCAGTTCGGTAGTCAAGCCATCCACCGTCTTCAGCAGCGACTTGTAGCCACCATGCACATCCATGTCGAGATGGAAGTCGCCACAGTCGGCGATCGCATGGGTCGTATCACGGCGAGTATAGAGATCCACCAGCACATCCACTGGTCGATAGGTCTTCTCTTTCGTGCGCAAGGTGATGTCACCGATAGAAGCCTGCACATTATAGTTGTCGCCCAAGTCGGTATTCACATCGACATGGCCACAGAGGGCAGCCATCATCGGCACTTGTGTGATTTGGAAACGATAGAGATCGGCATGGCGCACATCTGCTGTCACTGTGGCTTGGATATTCTTGCTATTGGTCAACGCATCCAGGCTCACCAATCCCTTGAGATAGTCATTCTTGCTATCCACGTCAGCGTGGATTTTGCCATTGGCGATATTGGCTACCGCCAACAAGTTGCCTATCTTGTACTTGCCATAATGTACAGAGGCGACCCTTGCCTTCGCCTTCATTCGGGTACGAGGCGACAAGAAATCGGTGCCGACGCCAGAGGCTTCGACATCACCGGTAAAGGAATAAAGATCTTGCTTGGGCAAGAAATGCTTGGCTTGGATATTGCGTGCCTGTATCTTGGCTTGATAAGCGAGTCGATTCATGTCGAAGTCGCCATTCGCCTTCTTCTTCAAGTCGGCAGATGCCTGGAGATTCAAGCGTCCCTTGCCTTCGGTGACAGCCAACTTGGTGGCATATTTATTGCCATCAGCCTTCACGTTGCCACGGATACCGATGCCACTAGGCACACGAATCTCACGCATCAACGATGGGTCGAGCATACAAGTAACGAAGCCCAAGTTATAGGTCTTCGCATCCAAGTTGACATTCGCCTTCAATCGGTCCATGTCCAAGAGGTTCGCCAATTTTCCATCCGCCTTCACAGAGAATGCCGTCGGCAAAACTGCCTGCACACCAGAGAAGGAAAGCGACTGCAAGTTGCCCTTCACCGAACCTTTCAAGCTCAGCGGATAATAAGGCCAACGGCTAGCCATCTTCTTAGGCAAGGCATCGCCCACGAACAACATCAAGTCTGATTTCCCGAAGCTACCATCCAACAAGGCTGTCAACTTGCCAGGCTCCTTGTCGGCAAAGGCGTCCAAGTCCATATCCACCGTTGCCTTCAACTGAGACACTGGAGTACGGAGGAAGAGGTCGGGCAAACTCAACTTGGTGGAATCCATCACGAATCGTCCGTTCATCTGGTCGATTCTCAGTCCACTCTTCTCCTTGAGTTTCGCCTCTCGTATCTTGACATCTATCTTGGAATCGCAGAAATAGAAGGAGTCTGCCTTCATCGTCATATCCGACAAGGCAAGGTGATTGAAATCCATACCCGACAAGACAGGACGCTCGAAATTATTGTCGTAGCAGACACGTCCCTTCTGCCAGTCCAACTTCCCGATGGTATATAATCCCTTGTAGAGGTCGAGATAAGTATTGGAGGCCAAGGCATCTCCTAAATAAGCATTCACCTGAAGGGTATCTCCAGGCATGTGTAGGGTAAAGTCTGTGTTCTTTAGTTTCAGTTTCTGTATGTTCACCTTCCAGAAGTTCTGGCTAGGAGTGGTGTCGGGCGGAACGGTATCGCTCAGTTCCACCGACAAGCGAGCATCAGCGAGAAAGGCATCATTCACATTGACGTGCTCCTTTCCCAAGTCAATGCCATGCGCCTTGAGGCTCATCTTGCCCACATTTCCTTTAATGCGTGCCTCGTGGATGAAATTCGTCGTGTTCACCTTCAACTGGGTGAATTTCATCTCATCCACCATCACTTGGTTGCTGAACAAAGGCATCAACTGCACATCCACCACCATCTGCTGGATGTCAGCGACCGTATCTTTCTTGGCACGCAAAGCCAAGTTGGGACTATTTTTGAGAGAATCGATAGGTTGCAACACCTTCACTCCTTCCACTCCCAATTTAAGAGGAAAGACGAGTTTGACATATTGCACCGATATATCCATACCTGTAGATTCAGAAGCGTACGCAGCTACCTGCTTTACCGCCCAATTCTGAACAGGAGGCAAATAAAGCATCACTGTGAGCAAGAGGATGAGGAGTATCGGAGTCAACAAGATGATACCACCCCATTTCATCAACTTCTTCATAGGCATGAGAGAAAGAGGGTTAAAGGTTAGTTCTAATTCGCTCATCTCCAAGAATCACTTCAAGGAGAAAAATCATTATTCAGGCGAAATCGCCTTCCAAAGATTGTCGTCCGGCAGCGGAGCATCAACCGAAATAGTATCTTTCGACACCGGATGTACAAACTCTACATGGCGTGAAAGCAAGCAGATACTGCCATCTGCATTGCTGCGAGCCGAGCCATACTTCAAGTCACCCTTGATAGGACAACCGATCTTCGACAACTGGCATCTTATCTGGTGATGGCGTCCCGTCATCAAGTTCACCTCCAAAAGAGAGTAATGGTCTGTATGACCTATCACCTTATACTTCAAGATAGCTTTCTTTGAGTTCTTCACCTCATGGTCGTAAGCATAGCTCTTGTTTTGCTTTTCATTTCTCACAATCCAGTGAGTGAGCGTTGCCTCCGTCTCCTTCGGTGTGTTCTTGGTAATCGCCCAATAGGTCTTGTGTACCTCGCCATCACGAAACATATTGTTCAAGCGGCTCAAAGCCTTCGAAGTCTTGGCAAAAACGACAAGTCCTGAAACAGGACGATCAAGGCGATGCACCACGCCGAGGAAAACATTTCCTGGCTTATGGTACTTCTCCTTGATATACTGTTTCACGGTTTCCGAGAGAGGTTCGTCGCCAGTCTTATCGCCCTGGACGATTTCACCACTTCTCTTGGAAACGATAATAATATGGTTGTCTTCGTAAACTACCTGCATGGTTTGTCTTTAGATCAACACTTGCATGTGAGATTACATATTCATACCACCGTCGATCTGAATCACCTGACCACTTACGTAGCTAGACATATCAGAAGCGAGGAAGAGACATACGTTGGCGATGTCCTCTGTCTGACCACCACGACGCAAAGGAATCTTCTTCATCCAGTCCTTGCGAATCTCCTCTGGCAACTGTGCTGTCATAGCTGTCTCGATGAAACCAGGAGCTACAGCGTTGGCACGTACACCCTTAGGACCCAACTCCTGAGCGATAGACTTAGCGAGAGCAATCATACCAGCCTTAGAAGCTGCATAGTTGCACTGACCAGCGTTACCATGAACACCTACTACAGAAGCCATGTTGATGATAGAACCGCTGCGCTGACGGAGCATGATAGGAGAACAAGCGTGGATAAAGTTGAAGGCAGACTTCAAGTTTACATTCAAAACTGCATCCCACTGAGCCTCACTCATACGAAGCATCAAACCGTCCTTAGTGATACCTGCGTTGTTAACGAGAATATCGATAGAACCGAAATCTGCGTGAATCTGCTTAACGGTCTTCTCAGTCTCCTCGAAGTCAGCAGCATTACCAGCGTATGCGCGGCATGTTACACCAAGAGCCTCAATCTCCTTGCGAGTAGCCTCCAAGCCTGCTGCCATATCATCATTGAGTACGAGGTCTGTGAATGCGATGTTAGCACCCTCAGAAGCAAATTTCATTGCGACAGCCTTACCGATGCCGCGAGCAGCACCTGTTACAAGGGCTGTCTTACCTGTTAATAATCCCATTTCTTTTTGTATTTATTAAATTAATGATCTATTTGAATAATCAATGAATGATCAATTTGATTTTCTCATGAACGATTGCACAATCGGGAAAAATCTATCAACCTTGAACGATTGAGATTACAGTTTCAATCCCGATTTACCCAAGGCGCCATAAACCACCTTAGCAACCAATGGTTTGCTTGCCTCCACATTCATGCCATGTCCCAAACGGCCATAGATGAAAGGTACTTCCAAGCCCTTGATACAATAATGAGTAATGTCGGCAACCAGATCTACATTGTCGATATCAAACTCACCTGCATCCTTTCCCTCACGATAGATACGACGGAGGATTTCGATTTCATCCTCATCAAAGTTCTTTCTCACCTTCTCCACCATCCAGATGTTGCGGAAGAATTCAGCACGCAAATTACCATTACGTACCACCGTCTCCTTAATCATACTGAGATGAGTATAGATAAGTTCGATAATCTTATCCTGTGGACGCATCTTGCAGTTGGCCACCTCATCCAATCTATCGGAAAGGCGTTCCAACTCTGACTCTATTACAGCGTAATAGACATCTTCCTTTCTACTGAAATAAGTATAGAGCGTACGTCGTCCCTTCCCCGAAGCTACAGCAATATCATTCATGGTTGTATTTGCTATACCATTCTTGGCAAAGAGTTGTCGTGCGACATCTACCAGTTTTTGTCTTGTTTTGGATACTGACATAACGAAGCCTTTCCTTTAATTAAACGATTGCACATTAAAATATTATTGTGCAAAAGTAGTGGTTTTATTCGATATACGCAAATATTTAGTGTTAAAAAATGGAATATGGTGAAAATCAAATGAATATCTGATGAAAATTGGGGCAAAATGGGAGAAAATTGAAGGAAATATAAACTCAAAGTGTATAAATACAAAAAAGGAAGTGATTAAATCACTTCCTCTAGATAGTTGCGGCGGCAGGACTCGAACATGCGACCTCCAGGTTATGAGCCTGGCGAGCTACCAACTGCTCCACACCGCGATATAACAAACTCATTTCTGATTTGCGAGTGCAAAGGTACTACTATTTTTCCATTCCGCCAAATATTTCTAGCAAAAAGTTAGGTATTTAACAGTATTTTACCAAAATCAACACATAAATGCTGCAAAAGAGAGTAAAGATGAAGAGAAAATGAATAAAATGTACGAAGAGGTAGGCTCTTAAAGAGAAGACTAATGAAAGGTATGAAAGCTATCCTTGATAGGAAGGGAAAATAATAATCCGACCCTTCCAATTCGGAAAGATCGGATCATATCAAATCAATTACTTTCTCAAAAGATTCATGACTTTCTCAAAATAGCGCTGTGTCTTCTTCACACTGAAGTGATTGCCACCATTCCAAGCTCTGATAGCTTGCTCGATGCTATTAAGAGGATTGTAAACAGACTGCATAAGCAGAAACATCTCCTTGGATTTCGAAATACTGTATCTATCCGACAAAGTATAACGCTTCTTGCTCTTTTTCTTCTTCAATATGTTATTGCATTCTGCCACAAGAATTGGAGTAATCTGCATCACTCCTACAGAGTTACCACTTTTAGCTTTTGGGTTCCCCTCACTCTCTACCTGAATTATCGCCTCCATCACTGGATCCCAATCAAATTCACTAGAGGATACATTGTTGATTGAATTAGTTTCAGCCGACGCTGAACTTACACTTAAAGTCAACATGAGAATGCTGACCAATACCTTTGTTATTCTCTTCATATTTATTGATTTATGGAACCTGAAAAGCTGAACTACAACATCAGAGATTTCGCGATGACAACTTATGAGAAAAAGAATGGTTGTCAATCTCAGTTCCGTTAGATACCTTAACGGATAGCAGTCTATCAAATATAGAGAATGTTATCCTTATTCTTATCGAGTGCAAAGGTACGAAAAAAAATCGAGATACGCAAGTAATATGCTGATTATCAGTACCATTTTAGGAAAAAGATACATTTTATAACATCTGGGCTTGACCTACATCAAGCATCATGGAAACGAAAAAGCCCCGACTACTTTCGTAATCGAGGCTTCTCTATTGAAAGGAGGCGG